>Ga0208919_1000310_pt1 | contig 35533 bp, 42 predicted proteins | sample 4_EtaG_FD_184076 | JGI IMG/M metagenome (GOLD analysis project Ga0208919, IMG submission 184076) | Marine viral communities from the Subarctic Pacific Ocean - 4_ETSP_OMZ_AT15127 metaG (SPAdes) (version 3) | ecosystem: Environmental > Aquatic > Marine > Oceanic | place: Pacific Ocean | collected...
CCCTCGAGGAATCCCTCGAAGGGTTGGCCTGTTATCATCTGTGTGTATGCTCGAAGAGCGAGCGTCACGTTGCCAGCAACACCTGTTGCCTGCGAGGTTGCGCCCAGCACCTTCTCGAAAGTCTTAGCCCCTGCTGCACCGAATACAGTGTTGAGCTGTTTATTATAACGCTGATACCATGTGCGCCATGTGCGCTCAGACATAGCTGCCGCAGACAACTCATCCACCGAGCGGATGGTCTCTGGGCCAACCTTCTCTGGAAGATAAACCCCTTTTGGATATTTTCCTCCAAGCTCCTCGTTGATTTTTCTCCTCTTCTCAAGCTCGGCAAAGACACGCTCTGGAGTAGGGCTACCCTGCCTCTTAGGCTTCTCTCCTTTACCGAAAGACTCTGGCTTCACCTTTGCCTTAGTCTTGAACCGCAACATATCTGTGTATGTCGCAGCGTTTAAGGATTCACTTGTAAGTGTTGGCTGAACTGCGGAGTTTGTGAGCCCGTTCGTTTTAAGGAAAGAGGTCACCGAGGAGTGAGGGAATCCATCCTTCATTGCATACTCCCCTCCTTTTATTGACTCCAATGCTGGGCCGAGTATGTCCAGAACATTTACCCTACCCTTAACATTCCCGAGCGAGCGTCCCTTCACTGGGAACTTGTAGGCTGGGTGAGGAGTTGTCCCCGTTTCCTCGTATGTTGATACGGGGTTGTCCTTATTGAACTCTATGACCTTGGTTATATCCCCAAGTCTATAGCCCTCTGCATCTGTCCTGTCGATGGTGCCCTTCACCACATCCTTCCAAAAGATTGCTGGGGCGCTTTTGTAGGCACCTCGCTTGTTATCAACCGTGCCAAGTTGTTGCCATATAGCTCCCCGCACCTCAAAGGATAACTCTTTGTATATTTTATTTAAGTGCTCAAAGGATTCGATCTCCTTAATCTTGCCGTCTTTGATTTTCTGGCCAACTGACTTTTCAGCTTTCAGTTTTATAGCATCCTTAGAGAGTCTTTTGTTTCGAGGCAGTTTTTTGTTTTTTTCATTAAGGGCTGTGATCTCTTTGCTCACCGTTGCTTTTCTTGCCGCAACATTTGCTGCCGCAAGCCTCGTCTTAAAGTCTTTTGCGTATTGCTTGTTGTTTGCCAGATCAAAAGATATTTCATCAAGCATTATATCCGCGAAGGTTATGTTGCCCTTGACAGATTCTTCGCTCATTAAAGCTACCAACCCTATGCCGTCCGTTTCGTTTATAGCTCTAGCTAATTGTGTGGCAATCCCTCCACCTTCCACCGCCCAAGCAACTATGCCTTTGTTGTCAACGATGTCGGGATGGTCAGAGCCCCCGCGCAGTTCATGTTCTCTTCCGCTTCTGGTTTTGTAAGTCCCAACCTTCATCCTGTCGGCGTTCATAAAGAACACCTTCTTGCCGTTCAGATACCCTTGGTCAACAAAGACAGGGTCAACCAACTCGGGAATGAACTGAACATTGCTCTTGTTGATGACAACTCGCTCGGGAGCTACTGACCCCGGCTGACCGTGCATCAATCCATTCACCAAGTTTCTTGGCGCCTCACTCTCTGGCAGGAAGTTCGCTTGGTTCAGCCTGTACACCTCTTCGCTGAACGGGAACCTCTTCTGTGAGTTGTCGAGGTGCATCGAGGCTATCCTGTCCAACCTAAAGCTCCGTATCAGAAACTCCTTCTCGGCCATCTTCTCGAGCGCCAACGGGTTCAGTCCCGTCCTGCCTCTTGCCCCTATAAATTCGTTTAGTATGTTGCGCTTGGTTTCCCCAAACAACTTGGCTGACTCCACCCTGTCACCGCTCGCAAGGTTCTGGAGGTACTTCATTGCGTCCTCGTAAAACTCGTTGGGGTTGTCCCAGTGCCGTATCCACTCGGTGTTGCGGTTCTTCCACTGTCTGAACTTCTTGTCCAACGCAGTTATGTCGAGTGCCCGTGCATAGAAGTTTCCTTCCCTGCTGATGTTTATGCTATAGGGCACCACATTCCTACGGGTAGCCTTCAGTGATGCGTACACTGGCTGACCGTTCCTGTCTCGCCTAGTAGCTGCCCAGTACTCTGTGTCGAACATCCTGCCGTCACCGAGTGACTCTTGCATCAAGTTGAGGAACTCCTTTATGCGGGGGTGGATGTCGGTCTTGTTGATTGCATCCATCTGTTCCTTGCTGAACTTCAGCCCCGTGTATTCCACCTTGCCGTCCGCACTGACTTGCTTCCGAACGTGCAGGGCATCGCCTGTGTCCACCGCAGACTCGATAGCATCGACGATCTTGTTGGATGTTTCCTTCTCGATGGCCCCAGCCTCAGAGCCTTTCACCATCTTGACGTTGCCCTTCTTATCAACGGTGAACAGCTCGGACATTGGGTTGTCCTTGAACTGCTCTTGGAACTTTGCCATCTCCTTGTTCGACAAGCCCCGAGTACGAACTAAATTCTTGCTGACCAATTTATTGTCCAGCGCATGATGGTCAGCTACCGCTCGCTTGGCCCTTACCATGTCACGCAGTATAGCGTTGACCGCAGGTGAGTGGTTCCTAAGTGGGTTACCTTTCTCGCCCTTAAAAACAAGCGAGTCTGTCGGCTCTTTCACCACTGGGTCAAACTCAACACCAAAGGCTCGGGTCACTGCGTTCCGCATCATGCCGATCCTGCTCTCAGCGTCAGCCAGTATGAGACGGTCAAGGGCTCTGCGTGTTAGTGTGTCGAAACCTTTCCCCGCCAACAGTGCGTCTGGCTTGCTGCCCGTTATAAGTGTGGCGAACGCTTCGGCGCTCAGCTCCTCGATGGTGTTGTCACGCCAGTTCTCCATCCACTCACCTCGGCTCTGCTTGTTCAGTTTCATTGCGTACTGCTGAGCGAGACTCCTTAGCTGTGACTCGTTAAGTAAGCCGGGGCGAAGCACCTCATCCCCAGAACCGCGCACACCCATGATGGCATCCTTGAGCCTACCCTTGTAGGCACCCATGCCGTCCAGCTTTCCGACAGCATGGAAGACCTCATGCGCCATGGAGTGTGAACCCTTCCCCCTCCAATCTGTGTTTATAAATATCTCTGGCTTATCCCCTCTGACAAGCATCGCACCTCGAGCGGATTGCCCCTCGCTCATCTCCTTGAAGGCTTCGTTGTTTAGGAACTTAACAGCCACATCCTCACCAGATGAACCTTTAGCAAAGTCATGCAAATCCATAATGGTCGCAGCCTTGTTAAGGTCTCCACCAACAAATGATGATACAGCGAGAACCTCGGCTTCTGACCTCTCCTTAACCCCTTCAAGGAACCTCCCAAAGTCTGCACCGATTGCTCTCTTGCGTTGGATACCGCTTAGGCTTCTGAACGCGGCGCCAGTTGTTCCACCTACCACACCGAAGGCAGCACCTCCTGCAAGCCCTCCTGCTGCTCCCTGCTCCCTTGCTGTGCCGTAACCTAAGCCAGCACCAACCACTCCACCCTCGAAGGCACCTCGAGTTGCTGCTCCCGCTGCTGTCAGTGCAGTGTCGCCCCCAAGCACAGATGCTGCTCGAGAGACTCCCCGAGTCAGCTTGGTCTTGGTTGGGTCTGCTGCCATGCCAGCGAACACACCCATCCTTGTGGGTTGCTTGCCCATCTGCTCACCCACTCCAAGCGCAATGTCTCCAAGTGTCTCAGCGCCCTTAGCTGCACCGTATACAGTGCCAACCGTCTGGCCTACCGGGGTAGCCACAGCCCCCATCCCCGTGGCTGCGATTGCTGTGCCCCTCACAGTCTGCTCGGGTACACCGGGGACGGCTTTAGTTATGGCCTCTGACGCTGCCGTCATGGCCTTTTCCATCGGCATGGCTACGGCTTTACCTGCAACCTTAGCGGCTTTGCCTGTGCCTTTTAAGCCAGCGGCAGTGGCTTTAGTGGCGAGCTTCCCTATAGTGCCTCCACCGAAGGAGACGAACAACGAAGGGTCAAGGCCAAGCCCCAACGCAACCGCTGCCTTTCTGTTTACAGGAATGCTGTCGGGTAATATCTGATCCTTACCCTCCTCGTATCTCAGCGTCTGCTGAGCAAAGTCTCTTGCGGCTAACCACTGATTGTAGCCAGCATCATCTCCACCAGTGGAGTCGAACAACGAACTAAGCAGTGCCTTCCCCTTAAAGAACACACTGTTGGGGTCGGTAGATTCACCCAGCATACCGTAGAGGGCTCTGGTGCCCTGCGCTGCGCCTTCAGCAACAGTCCCCGCCATGTTGGCATCCTCGTCCCAACTAAAACCTTCGGCAACCATGTTGCCCAAGTATGAGACTGCTGCGCTGCCTGCCTCTAACCAATCAACATCGGGATCGTGCTTACCAAACTCGAGGTATTCCGATCTTGGAGGCTTATACTCGGGGATGGAGGTGATGAGGTTGTAAGCCTTCTCTGGACTTAGCTTAACAACCCTGCTGCCGTAGTCCTCGTTCTGGTTTGCGAGGTCGAGGAAGTCCTTCTTCAGCTCCTCGTCGTTCTGGATGTAAAGGGGGAAATGCTTTGAGAACTCGACGAACAGCTCGTCTTCTGGCACATCCTTATAGGCGGGGTACTTTGCCTTTACCTCCCCAACAAACTCCCCTTTCTTCATTTGCTGAATTTTCCTAAAGGATCATCGGTTGTGCCCCCCACTCCAGACTGACCTCCTGCACCGATAGGTTTATAGTCCCACAAGCCTATAGATTCGCCTTGGTACTTAACGTGCCTCTCCGACATCCCCCCCAAACTTTCAAGTCGTTTGATTGTTGCGGAATCCCACCTAAATATATCAGAAGAATCGGGGATGGCATCTCGAAGCATTTGCTGCTCAAACTCACTCACAGACCCTGTCCCTACCACCACCTTCCTCATCTGAGCTCTCATGGCGACAAGTCGCGTTTGGATACCGGCTTTGAACGTGGGATGCATTCGCTGCTCTATTGCCCCAGCCTTCTTTGTCTGTTCAATCATCCAGCGAGTATCTTCTATAAGACCTTTTGAGGAGGCTGATGCCTCGTTGAATGCCTTAGCTTGAGCCCCGTCTGGCGCGTTCTCCTCTTTTAATGTCAGCTCGGGGTCAGCATCTGCTCGGCTTTTTGCGGTTGGAACATAGGAGGGAAGTTTTGTTGGGTCTTCAAAAACAACAGTCTCCTCCCCTGTGCTTTGGTTCACTGACCTTGACTTAACCCTCCATCCTTGAGGTGTTGCTACTCTTCCTTTCGCTTTCTTAACAAAGGTGCCTCCAACTTTATAGCCAATCTCCTCGCCTCCTGCTGTGATGACCTCTGTCGCAAACTCTTTCAGCTTGGGATACTTCTCGCTGATCATGTCGATTGCCTGCTTCCTGTCGGTTGGCGTTAGGTTATACCGTGCAAGCGAATCTATAAGCTGACCCCTGCGCTCATCCACTGGTGTGGCTGGGGTGCCGCCGGTTGCCATCCTGTCAGAGAGTTGGGCTTGGGGTGTGCCGTCACCATCCCCGTGGGTTTCGTACCCCGCAAGTCTTTGCTGGGTTTGCTCTGGCTCCACTGCCTCGGGTTGCAGTGAAGAAACATCAGCCATGGTGTTTGGCACCACAACAGGATCAAGCCCCTCTTCACCAGCTTGAGCTTGGGGCCAAGGGTTCTCTTCGGTGGGCATAGAGGAGGGGGCTTGTTGTTGGTTGGTGGATTCAATGAGCCTTCCATACATATCCTTGTTTTCGAGCTCTTTGTTATACCATGCAAAATCCCTTGAAGGCGTCTTCGACCTGCCCTCCATGTCGGCTATTGTTTCAATTGTTTCATCGAGTTTCTTTCTGTAGTAATTGTTATCACTCTGCCTTTTGGTTTCATCTAGGGCCGCAGGGCTAAACATATCATCATATTTTTTCTGGGAGAACTGCACATTGCCATTGGCGTCCACAATGCCTAAGTTAGTTAAGCCTTGTAAGTTGTAACCTTGAGACGGGTCGGTTGGCCCAGCGCTAGGGGGCTCCACTTGCCCCGATCTAAACCACTCAGCATCCTCGGCTCGCCGCCGCTCTGTTTCTTCAAGGTACGGGTTCCCCCCTACACTGTATTCATCGTAAACAGCTTTGCTCTCATCACCGTAGTGCTCACCGGGGAATGCTCCAGCCGCTATATCTTTTTGGCCTCTATCACCCGCGAGGTAGTCCCTTGTTAGGTACTCGGGCACAGCCCAAGCATCACCCTCGAAGCCTGCCTCGGTCGCTGGCATACCCTTGCTTGTGAAGTCTGCCAGACCCTGCCTGCTCTGAGCCTTGGCTTTGGCGTCAGCAACTTGGGACTGAAGTATCTCCCGCTTCATACCCATCATCTGCAACTCTTCGCCTGTCTCGAACTCGCTGATGAGGCTTTGAAGCTGTCGAGTGCCCAGCTCGTTTACATCCTCAAACTTTTTTAGGTACTTGTTGTCCTCGTCTGTTCGCTTGTCATCGTTTAAGAGTTGCTTCTGAATCCCAAGCGCCTTGCCTACAAGCAACTCTCGCCGCTCTCTTCCAGCGACATAGTTCTCTATGCCTCCACCCAAAGATTGTCCGAGGGCTATGCCTCCCTGTGTAAATGATCCCATAGTTCTCCCTTAACCAAACAGTTTACTGAAGCCCCCAGCCTTTCCAGCGGCCCCAAACATCCCTCCACCAAGTCCCCCAAGTGCACCCATGGCTCCACCCCACATATCCGCATTCATCTGCGCGTTGTGTTGGCGAGCACCGAAAAGCATATTAGCGTTCTGGCCATGCAAGCCCCCAGCGTAACCGCTCTCGGGGTTGAACACCTTGCCACTGTTGTAGCCTCCTGCCTGCCCAAGCACGGCGCCGGGGTTGAACGATTTCCCCGGCCTGCCTAGTACGCTCATAAAGGGATCGCTACCAAGTGACGCACTGAGCCCTAGCTGCCCTTGAGCGAACTGCTGGCGCCCTCTACGCCTATCCTCCATGGCATTCATCTCGGCAAGCGTCTCCATGGCTTGGTCGTTAATTCCGAAGCCAAACCCTCGGCTACTCTGTCCACCTCTGACCGACTCGCGGAGCTGCCTCTGCTGTCCACCAGTGAGCTTGCCGCCGAGCGCCAACTCCTCCATCGCTTGACGGTTGAGCTCCTGCTTCAAGGCTGTTGACTCGGGGTCTGCTGCCTCCATGGCTTCCCGAGCTCTGCCCCCGTACTTCTCGATGTCCTCGATGTCACCTCTGCGTTGAGCCTCAACAGATTGGCGATCCACAGCCGCCAACTCGGGTGCTATCTTTTTGTAAAGATTCAGCATCCGAGGCGTGAGGCTCTCTGCTGTCTTAAAGTCTAGCTCAGCATACTTTGGCCTATACTTTGCCTCCGAGCTATACAGCTTATCAGCGTGTTTCAGTTGGGTGAGCAGATTCGTCTCGTACTCCTCACCGTAATTCCTCTCTGGTGCCGTAATCTTAGTTGAGCCCATATCTATTTACCTTTTTCTCGTAATCGATCCACTTATGATACTTTAACTTAAAATCCTTCGTCTTGTCCTTGTGCCAACACACCCACTCGGTCTTGAATGGCGCAATGTCGATGAACCGCTTCAAGCAGTTCTTCCCAGCAGCGAGGTAGACGAACCAAGCGTTGGGGTTCCTGTAGTTAAAACCGTAATCCAAAACAAACCCATCATCCCTCCTCGTAATCGGCCTTGCCATTATAAAGAAGTCTCTTCCGCTGTAAACATAACCATTCTCCATATAGAACGCCAAGTCCTCGAGGAAGGTTCGCGGGGAATCCTCATCGTAGGTTGCCTGTGCTTGTTGGAGTGGGGTAAGTGTCATCCCATAATAGCCACCTTAAAAACAGACCCAGCATAGATGCCGCCGCTGTTTGTATATAGCTCAATGTTGTTATCGTTAGTTGGTTTCACCGTTAGGTGAAAGTTCATGTCAATCTGTTCTTGAAGGTTTTCAACGAAGTTCGTGTCTCCACCACTATCTGTGGTTGAAAACTCAATAACGCTTACAAAAATATATTTAGTGCCTAGATTGTGGGTTATAGTGCAAACCGCAGATGACACATCTCCAGTTGGGGTATCGGTGACAGAAAAACTCACCCCTGTTGAGTTTGTCTCCCAAGTTATATCTTTGGTGTATTTAATTTTACTTTGACTGCGGAGATCACTTGCGTATAAAGATAAAATACCGCTGGATGCGGTTAGTCGGATTTCGTCATCAGCCGCAGATGTACCGTCCCCAGAAATTTCAGTTACCAAGTCCGCTAAAGATTCCTTCTTAGCCGCGCCGGTCGCCCCGCCATCGAGGAAAACCATATAGTCTGTACTTGAATCTATCGCCGCTTCGGCAACCCCTTGTAAATCCAAGTTTCCAGCGTGGATGTTCGTCGAACCCCTGTCGGTAGTCCAATCAAGGTGTTGGTTCGCGTCGATGCTTGTTAAGTCAGCGTGAGCATGGGTGTGTGCAGAAGGCGCAAACGTGGAGGGTTTACTTGTTATATCTGCGTAGGCATGGGTGTGACCACTCGCTGATGCCCCAATGTCAGCCGGGGAAAGTGCGTCAGACCCTCCCGTTTCGTGGGTTGCCTTGTGGGTGAGAGTGGACGATGGAGTTCTTGTATCCGATAAGCGGCCATCGTTCCCTTGACAAACATCCCCAGAACCAGTTCCGAAGTTCTTGTTGAATGCCGTGTTTTTCGAGATGGTCGGCTCCTTGCCCCCAAGATGATAGTTTATATTATTGGCACTCCAAAGCTCTGTGCTGGAAGTTCCGCTATCATTTATGACTCGGTGTTGTCCAACTGCGTAGTTAGTCAGCGCATTGTGGTCATGGTTGTGACCAGTTGTGGAGTAGGTGGAGTTGTCTATTGTGTAAGCAGCGGAACTTGCCCCCCTCTTGATAAACCCAGTTGAGGGGAAGTCTGTGTGCATCACTGCACCAGCAGCATTTACGGTTGCCTCGGTGACAGTGGCGTCACTTCCTGCTGGGCCGGTTGCTCCTGCTGCTCCTTGGCTTCCCGTGGCGCCCTTTTCTCCTGTAGCGCCTGTGGCCCCAGTTACAACCGTTGTGCCGTCTGAGGAAACAGCTACATTGCTCGTTGTGTTGCCACTCGAGTCGAGTGTCACATCCCCTGCTAGGGACTTTGCGGCGAACTTACCATCAGCCTGTGCAACCAACACTTGACCCTCCACCGCCTTAGCCAACTTGGCGTGGGCAATCCTCGCCTCGTTACTGATCTTGCCGTCAGTAATCGAGAGGGGGGAGATGTCAGTGGTGGATGGCATTACGCTGGGTTGCTGAAGTCAAAGTTTTGACTGTAAGAGGTCAACGTGTCGCCGCTGGAATCATCTATAGCTTTTATTCTGTATAGACCATAGTCGCCGTTTTCGAGGTTGGATATTGTTAAGGTTGTTCTACCTCTATACCTCGAACTGGAAGCCCCATAAACAGCTATGTCATCGTACACGATTGCGTTGTCTCCCCCAGCGGAAACTGTCGTAAAAGTGTCTCCCCCGTCTACACTCTTTTCCCAAACCACAGTGCTGGAGGTGTAGGTGTTGTTCCCCCTGTAGACGTACCCAATCATATAGCCCGTAGCCCCAATTGCTCCACGGCTATAGCTTGACGCGAAGGCAACAGGAGCAACGTCTACCTCATAAATTAAAGCGACTAAAGATGTCCTTCTCCCTAGCATTATAGAGTTACAGCATATGCGGCCATCACATCACCATCAGCAGTGCCAAAAGATGTCAGTGATAACAACGCAACCTTCCCCGCTGGGAGGTTAGCGGGATGACCAGACTCTCTTTCTGGCCAGTTCCAGTTTGTGTGACCAGCAAGTATCGCCGCTCCCGATCCCGAATGACTTAGTTTTAACGTAACAGTTTTAACCGCAGCCGAAGACCGATTGGCAAGCGCCCCAAACGTATAGGTGCTCCCGCCTACAAGAGTTACCGTTTGGAAGGGTGAGCCGTCCATGTCAACCGCAACCGTTAGAGCAGTCCCCGATCCACCCATGGTCGGGCCTCCTGTCGTGTCTTGTGCTGACATGATGTACTCAGTAGTGCCAACCTTTTGAACTTGGCTCACCTTTGCTTTCTTTAACTGAACAGCATCAGTCGCCGCGCTTGTGTCGAGAACCATTAGGTAATCATCAACAGCAACATCAACCCCTTCGGCAAACGGAGTGAGTCCCCCTATGATTGTTGCCTTATCGGAATCTGCATCATTTGTTTTAAACAGGTTGGCCCCCACAATTGAGTTGGCGGCTAACTTGGCAAGGGTCACGGCATCCGCACCCAGCTTGTTCACCGTTACGGCTCCATCCTTTATTTTTACCTCCTCCACCGCATCTGTGCCCAGCTTGGCAGTGGTTACGGCTCCATCAATCATCTCCGTTGTACTCACAGAGCCGGTGACGGCTACCGTTGGTACGGCTCCAGCGTTTAGTGCGGCTCGAGTTATGTTGCCGCTAGAAAAATCATGTCCCTTCTGGACTGTTACAGTTAAGCTCATATCGATTTAGTAGTTAAATTCTGACCGGGGACTGCCCCCACTTTGGCGCCAACCAACTCGGCTCTGCCGTTTGTGTTTGCTACCTTCAATTGCACATACCTTCCCTCACCCCTATACCTATACTTGTTCTGGGATTGTTGGTGGATGTCTGGGTCGAAACCAACATTGTCACTCGCACCAATCCCGTCTGGCAGATCAATCTCAGTGTCGGGGCTCACCGAGTAGTCTTGCCTATACTTCGTCATAAAATCATCGTTAACCATCGACTCGGTAAAGTCTGCCTTGTCGAATGGTCTGTCGTAGCTCGTCCTGCTGAAGGTCTGCCCTCCCGTTGGGGTTAGCTCGAGACCATCCTCCTCTGGGCCATCGAACTGGGCGTTGACGGTGAACTTGGGATCGTTTGTCGCCAACTGCACCTCTGCGCTTTTCCAATTCTTGGAACTTATATCACCAGCGGTGTAGCCTCTAGTCACTACCTCGTCGCTGATCTGCACGGGCTCGAGGAGGCCGAAATCATCGTGAGAGGTGACGGTTGATTTAGGCTTCTCATCCACAAACCCACACTCTGTTAGGTCATCGTCGTACAGGTTTATAAAGCCGTCTGTGTCGAGGAAGAACAGCCTGCGCTTGCCTTGGTGTGTTGTCTCAACGAACTCCTTGACCTTAATAGCCTCCCCAGTGTCATACCCCGCCCAGCCGCCTGCTAGGTAGTCGTACACAAGGATCGCATTGTTGTAGTCGGAGTCATCAAGCGGCACTGCCATATACATACGGTTGTTGTGGTATGCGGCTGTGGCGCCACTTGCGTAGTTCCAGTTGATCCTGTCGATGAGCGGCTGGATGGGTTCCGACAGGGGAACGTCAACCGCACTCACCTTGCCGTTAGCGGCCACACCCAGTGAGGTGACCCCCTTCTTGCTCGAGAGGAAGATGACATCGTTGCCAATCTGTACAATTGACTTTCTGCCAACAGCACCATACTCCCGAGTCACCTCGTCCAGCGTGATGTCAGCCAAGTTGCCGTAGATGTTGCTGACTATATAAATTGAGTTCGTCTTGAAGCAGGCAATTGTTGAGTTGTTAATCCTCACCAACGATACCAGCTCGTCCTCGCTCCCTTGGTTAATCCTAAAGTTGGACATGATGGGAGCGTAGGCTGTGTAGTTAAGAAAGTCTGAGGCGGCTACCATGTCCTTGTTGTACGGGATCAAGAGCCTGTTCGAGAAGAACAAGCCGGTAGCAGCATTGGGGATGGGCTCGGTGCCGTCTGAATCGTTTTCATCGATGTCAGTGTCGCTGACCTCCTTGCTGATGGGAACGAAACCAGTGTCCAACCTTTTCATCACCAGTGGCTCGAGGTTGTCTCCCCGAAACATCACAACCACATTGAAACACTGCACCAAGTCAACGTCCGCGCTGAAGCTCGATTGGCCGGTAAGTTTAACCGAGGGGTTGCCCTCCTTTGTCGCATAAACACCGTCTGAGGCCACTATGAGAACGTGCTCGGTGCTCAGTGGGTCTCGGAATATACCGGCACCATACACCGTGCCGTAGCCGTATGTGCGGGAACCTCGATCCTCCCAGCCAAGTGTTAGCGTGGAGGTGTTTGTGTCGGGGTTGTAGTCCGAAAGAGGGGGTTCCGTGCCGGGGTCGGCGGTGGCTACCCGCTCAAAAAACGGCCCTATCCGCGCTGGATCAGCAGACCCATGCGGTATTGAGTTGTTGCTGACTGGGCCACCCGAATTAAATTGACCTCCACCAATAGATAAAATTTCGCGGAGCGCAACCTTCTCTGGAGTCGCGCCTTCTGCAATTGATACGGTATCCACGCGCCCATCGAAATCTTGACTGGCTTGGATGTATAATCTGGCTGGGCTTTGCCCCGCTGAAGTAACCGTAACGGTGTGGGTTGCGTTTGTATTTAATTCCGACGAACTCCCCGTTGTACCGGCTAAAACTTTCACGGTTCCAGCCGTGCGACTCGAAATGGTTAAGATGATTGTGTAGTCGCATCCTAAAACCAAATCTATGTCTTGGTATAAATTGTCCGCCCCGCTGGTGTGCGCGGTGTGTTGTGCGTAGTTGCTGTCGCCCGCATCTACCGCCCAACCCGAACTTCCACCCAACCCGCCGACTGACCCGTCCGCCGCCGTTGACCAGTTCGCAGACGTTGAAAAATCTCCGTTAAGCAGTTTTGCGTTCGTGTCTTGGAGCGTAACAGTTCCAGTCCCGGCCTCGATTGCGGCGATACTAGACCCAGCAACAATTGCCGCTCGCCCACTATACGTTACAATTTCCCCGGTGCTGTATGTCTTCTCCGTCCAAGCTGCTTTTGCCTTATTAGACCAAGGCATCTTCTTAATGCCGGGGCGAGTGGATGCCTTCCCATTTACAAACCGCTTGTTCTTCGCAGACGCACAAAAACCCGGCTTCAGTTGGCCGGGGTCAAGACGCATATTAACACCCACAAAATGAGTGTCACCGTCTACTATTGGATCGTTTGCTGGCACTACCTTTTTCTCTCTAATTCATACTCAAGACTCGCTACTTTCCGCAACGCCTCCCTCGTCCACTCTGGCGCGGAGTGTACTGCCCTCTGGAATTGTCGGTGCTCGATCAAGTCCTTCACTCCATCCAGCTTCGGCCCCGTCTGACATCCCGCGAGCATCCCGCATAGCATTATCAATATGAGTGAGTTTCGCTTCATATCTTGCCTTCGCCTGTGCCTCTCTAACTCCATCTGCTATTTTCAAAAAAAGCCGTTCCAATGACGGGACGGCTTTCAGCAACGCTATAACTGCGCTGACAATTCCCATTAGCCGGTGGTGGTCGGCTTCTTTTTCGCTGCCGGTTTCTTAACGGGCAAAACGGTGCTTGCCGCTTCTGCCGCAGCAACCTCGCTCTTCTTCACACCGATCCGCAGAAAAACTGCCAGCCCACTCGTCACGACCAGTTGCAACATTTCTGGCAGTTCCAACTCCCCCGTGAAATATCCACCGATTGCGGCGATAATTGCCGCCGCCGCCGTCCAGATTGTTTTGCTCTTCAACATATAATTATTCTTTTACTTCAGTTTTATCTATTGCTCCCAACTTAACCTCCACCGTGTTGGTTCCAGCTTTCATCTTCATGGATGGGAATGGAACCTCAATGGATAGGTAAGGGATTTTGAGGTTGATTCCTTCGGGGCTAACCTTCGCATCTGGCAACACTCCAGCTTTTCCACCCACACAAAGCGAGGGGATTGGCCAAGTCAGAGTTTGCCCAAACAGGGTTACGCTCGGCTTTGGCTTTAGGGCCGCACCAAACAAACCAGCATTGGCAGTCGCAGCGGTAAGCAGCAACGCCCCGATAATATATTTCGGTAACTTCATTTTTTCTTATACAAGTCTATACATTTCTTCGTAACATATAGAAAACTCACCAAACTAATTCCAACTTTCAACAGCAAATCCATCTCCACAAGCCAAGTTCCCAGACCAGAACTGGTTGCAAAAACCACTTTCAAATCTTCCAAATCCAACCAATTCATTTAGGAGTTCCCTCATACTCAATGTCAAAAAATGGTGTGTCGATTTCCAGATTTCCAGATAAACTTTTACACCCCACCAGCATCAGAAACAGCAAGATGCTGCCAAGAATCGCCAACACATAAAGAGCATCTTTTAGTTCTCTACTCATTGCGCCGCTTTTCATTTACTGGTTTTTTTGTTACCCCCATGCACTTGTAAAGTCCGCTAACCTCAACCCGCAACATTGCAAGTTCTTTGGCAAGTTTATTCGTCTCTTTGTCATGTCCATTTAGCCGGTCAATCAATTTGACAATTATCGTATATAAGTCTTTGATCTCGCTCGATAAATCCCTCAAGACGTAGAAAACGATCTTGTAACCGAAAATCCCCGCTGCCGCCGCTGCGACAACTGGAAAGCCAAGCGTCTGGATTAAGTTGGCGGTGTCGGTTCCCAAGCATCACCTCGCTACTCCGCTGCTGGTTCTTCTGCTGGTGCTGCTTCCAAGCCCAATTGAGTCAAAGCAAGACCGGCAATATACGCCTCGTCGCTGTCGGCTGCGTCTGGAGTCCAGTCGCGCCACTTCGGCCCTTGAACTTGCAGCAACTCGGTATGAATTAGTCCGGTTGCCGTAACTGGTTTGCCTTCCTCGTCCGTTAAGTTTCGGACTGAATAGCATTCGAGACTGTACTGCATCCCAAACATCTGCGCCGAGTTTAGTTTCACCTCAACGATGCTGGCGTTGAGTGCTTCCGTTGGTACTGTTTTAATGGTCATATCAAATTATTCTACTGTGTCTTTCCACGCTACCTTATCAACGACCGCTTCAGCGCGGATAACAACCGTTTCACTTGACTCCTCAACCGCTGCAATAGCTGGTGTAATTTCATATTCTTCTGTCACCGGCACTTCGTGTTCGCCAATTTCATCACCGGCATCGTTGTAGAGTTTGTGCTTCGTGACTTGCGGAGTGCTGACCGTCTTGGTGACTGTCTCGGTCGTGGTCTTTTCAACGAACTTGCCATCTACCTCGACGATTTCTTTCTTTTCCTCGGTCGTTTCCTCTTCGCTTTCAACAACCACTTGACGCTCGCCCATCACCGCATCAACTGCTGGTTGCGCTGGCGTTACTCGCGTCTCGGTGAGTTCAGCGTTCTTCGCGCCGTTTGCAATCCACGCCTCGAATGATTCAAGCGCGGTTTTGTCATCTAGTTGTGGAACGTCTGCGCTGGGATACTGCTTGCGAAGAATCTGCGTCTTAATCAAATCCTCATTCGCGTTGTACCACTCTTGCGGGTCGGCATCTTTTGGAATATCGCCGTGCCACTTTTTAGTGCCGTCGAAATCAATCGAGAAGTAGACCGTTTGGTCATCTTCGTTTTCGCGTGTGCTGTTAATTGTTATTGCCATTGTAGTTATCGAAGTTGAACGCCGATGTAGTTGTAACCGTAGTAAAAATCAAATGTTCCCGACCCCGAGGCATCTAGAAAATAATCGTAATCGCCATTTGCATCACACGCAGTCCAACCGGAGTCCATTTTTCGCATATCGTTTGGCATTCCTCCAAGGTCGTTTGACATTCCATTCAGAGACGATAAGCCACCAGTTTGAAAAGCTGGGTCATCCCCGCTTGAGCCAGAATCATTCCCCGCCAGTTTGAACATAATCGCCTTCGCTCCCTTCGGAATCTTGCCGTTGGAGTCTGCCTCCGCATTCATCGTGGTTATTCCGATGTCGCTGAACCCAGTCTTTCCGCTGAACTTGTTCGACACGGAAGTTCCTTCAAAATAGATAGTCTCCCCGCTCGGTGCGCTGTAATTCCCCGCGCCGATTGCGCTGCCGAATACAAGCATCGGTTGGGAGATGTAGGCGGTTGCACCCGTTGCCTCGAATCGAATAACTGGCGAAACGGTGTTTGAACCTGTGCCTACTGTTTCAGTTAATTCAAGCCAATGCCAATCCCCATCGTTTGGGCAATAGTCGCTATAAGTATATCCGTCATCATACCAGCCAATGCGAACGTGATTCGCTGTGGAAGTTTTAGCCCAAAATCCCATTGTCATAGTGCGCCCTCGCACCTTTCCTAGCCACGCATCAGAAGTTTGGTCACTCGGATGCATAAATCGAGCCGTAGCAGCCGTTACTGTTTTGCACGAATAAAACGCACCAGTCTTTGTGTTGCCACCACTATGTTCTCGGAACATATTCATGCTACTGGTTCCCTGCCAACCATCCGGCCCTTTGGCTCCCGTCACAATCCCCGGCGTGACTTCTTTGAGTGAGATGTCTTTTAGCTGAATGTTGTCTCCACCGAGACTGCTGGTGATTTTGAACGCAATATGTCGTTCTGTGCCGTCACTCTCAACGACAAAGGTGTGAGTAACGAAAGAACTTGTGGTTCTGAATGTCGGGCTAGTTTCAACTGCTGCACCGCCCGAATTTAGCGTCCGTATAATGCAACCCATATCCGCTTCTGTGCCGTCCTTGACGGTGATGCTTAATTGGTAAAGTTTGCCAGCCGTTAAAGCGGTGAATGCGGAAGTTTGGTAAATCTCTGCGTTTGCCCCAGCGGCGGTGATTGTGTAGTGGTCTGTGTCAAATGCTAAAGTTGCGCCTCCACCTTTTGTCCAATCCCCAGTATCATCACTCGCGGCATCGTCATCAAGAACGGTGGCAACATTCTCCAGCGTCGAGTTTGACCACACATCGAAGCCGCTGTTGGTCAACTCGTTCTTCAGCGGCCAACCGGGGTTTTTGACGGTTGTTAAGCCCGTGCTGTCGACGCGCACTCGTTCTACGGCAGTTCCCCCACTTCCAGTTTCCAGCGTTATATCACCAGAATTTTCGGCTGTGCCTTCTGTTTTAAACCGTATAGCTGCAATTCTATTACCCGCCCCGGCCTGTGCTTCAATCACTCCAACGGTGTAGTCGTCTGCTAAACTTGTGTTGGTATTCGCTAAAACTAAAGCCGAACTTTGAGAATTGCTTGCCGTTGTTATCGTTTGATTTGGTGACCAAGTTGCTACTGGCGAGCCGCCCACGCCCACGTTTCCGCCGATGAATTGGTAGCTAGACGCAGTTAATTCCATCGGCACGTTTGTATCTGCTGCATCGTTGACGGCGTTTAGTCGAACATTACCGCTATCGTGCGAAACCGACAGGTTGACGTTGCTGGCAACTTTGACCTGCAAAACTTGATTTGCCGCTGGCGAAACGCCCACGCCCACGTTGCCCGCTGTCGTAATCCCGCCAGCTTCCGTAATCGTAACAACAGACGCACCGTCATTCGGTGAAATGTTTAGGTCTTGTGAATTGTAATTCGGCCCAATCGACCAAACATTGGCAGTCCCAGCAGTATTTGTTAAACGGATTCTAGCAACTCCGTTGGATGTGCCAGAAACGTCTAACGCTGCGCTTGGTGTGCTTCCCGCCGCCAAACCAATGCCAACCAACGGAGTCGTGCCGCCGACATTTAGCTTGTTCGTGTTGACCGCTTCAATCTTCGTGACTTGCGTGACGCCCGTTGCAGACGAAGTGCCGTCTGCGTTGCCAGCGCGGTCTTGCACAAGCAACGATTGGGTCGGGTTTGAGAAAGCGCAATCTACGTCAACGGAACATCCGATTTTGCGAACTGAAAAATCATCACAAGTGATACTGCCGGTTCCGTCTGAGCGAACCATCAAGCCACCGTTAGTCGCGCCCAATGCACCAGCATAAACAAACTCAAAAACATTAGACCCATCAGCAAGTTGCAATGTGTCATTTGAAACATAAACACCATTGCGGTAGAGCGTTCCCGCTTTCGCTAAAACCACATTGTCAAAGTCGCGTAGCGTGAAACCATCTCCAGACAATGCGCTTGCCGTTACCGTCACTCGATAACTCTTACCTCCAATCATCGGCGCACCGTATTCAGCTAACCGACATTCTTGTGCGCCTCCCGTTGATGAAACTGTTAAGTCATCAGTTGAATTGAAAGCACTCAAGTCAACATTGACCCAGTTGTTAGCACCAGAAAAGTTACGGTCAGTTGCATTCGGCATCACCTCCGACTGCGAACCATACTGGTCTGCAAACGGCACGGTAGCGTTCTCGTAGGTCGCCGTTACCTCCGCGCTAGTCAGCGTCTTGTTCCAGAATCTTGTGCGATACAGAGTGCCGTTGAAAAGTCCACCTGTTCCCGCATAATCAGAACCGATTCTTGCGTCTGAACAACTGTCAATATTTGGAGAGGTGATAGTTGCCGTGCCGACTTGATTGCCGTTGTCGTAGAGAATCGCAGATGTTCCGTCTATCGTAAGAACAAGATGGTGAACCTTTAAATCATCCAGAACTTTAACGCCAAACGAGGATGCACCGGCCACCGAGTAAACTGCTAAATTATAGGAAGTTCCACTACTGGCATAAAAATAGAATCGCCCGCCCGTCCCGAAATCGACCAAACCGTGTTCTGCCGCCCCCCAAGCATCAGCTTGAACGATAAACTCGAAACTAAACTTCGTGCCGAGATTTGGAGGCGAGGCAATGTCGATGTTGCCGCTGCTTCCATTGAAGTGCAGACCTTGACCATCGGTTGAGTTAACTAGCTCGCGGATTATCTCGCCGGGGGCGTCCGTTCTATCGTGGAATACCGTGGCTCCACCGCCGCTAAAATTTGCTCCCATATTATTCCTTTATTTTAACCGAACTCGACAACCGAGTAACTGCCTCCAGCACCCGTTCCTAAAACCGTCACCGCCCCAACATATCCATCCACACTCAACGTGCCTCCCGTGCCATCTGCGGTTGAACTACAACCGGGGAGGACAAAGTGGCAAGCCGTGGTGGTTGGTGCGGTTCCAGACAAATTCACAAGCAACTTGTCCACCGCCATGTTTGTTATGATGAACGACTTTCGATAATCGTTTGCCGCCAAGGCCGCTGTGCTGGTCTTGAACGACCCGCTGCTATTCGCCGTGATTGTTCTTGCGCCTGTTACTGCTCGTACTTTCATAATTTAATATCCTAAAACACTTGTTCGTCTAACTTGACCTTGCTGCCGGTAAACCTTATCCGCTTCCATTGTGATAATTCCCTCGGCATTTCTGTCTTCCGCAGCCGCAATATCGGACTGCCCGTTTGCTCTCAAATAATCCGCATAAATTCCACGGATTAAGTAATTCTCAAAAATCTTTGGCACTAATGCCTTATCCCAATCGGCTGTTACCGTTGGGACAACTCCCGTTTCTGAACCACTTTGATTCTTGCGGGTGTAAAAGTGGCCGGTAGTTGGGTAGTAAATTTGTGTGCCGTCCGCGTATGCCGTGGAAGCATCATACCCAGAATCCCCGCTTAATTCCGGTCGGGCGATTCGATACTCGACATAAAGCGGCGAGGTAGTAGAGAACACAGTAACTGTTTTGCCAGAATTAGTGTCGCTATCAGTACCATCATCGTACAATATAAAACCCACACTAGAATGAAGAGTGGTTTTTCTAGGATTTTTACTGTAGACCTCCAGTATTTCTCCAGCATCGGTCGGGTAGGCTATTGTGCTTACGCTGTCGGTTGTCGTGACGGTAAGCTCTGAAATTCGTAAAAGGTCGGGCCAATATTCTGTCTCCCACGCAAATGCCATGCGGGGGTTTGCCAAGTCCCGAACTTGTTTAAAAAAATGACCGGGCAGATTGTCCCGATCCAGACCGGCCAACTGGGCTACTCCATAAATAACATTGCTGAATTTAAGCGTTTGCATCTACTTCTACCCGTTCATTTGGCCCATATACTTTGCGGTAAGTAACTCGCCCAACTGGAGTGTCGTAGTATCCATGTTCTTTATTCCCGCCATATCCGACTTGTGCTTTCTTTCCACCCGCACTTTTAATCCTACTCTCTGGATTGTCACGCAAATATTCCTTCATAAATTTACGGTCATTCCAACAACCATATCCAAGGCGTTTACCCCAGTAATGATAAGAAGTAGGTTCTATTCTAGCTCTATGTTGTCCAAATTCAGCGGTATGCGACTCTGTTTTGGATGCTCTAGCCACACCATCGGATTGGTTGACCCGTGAGTTTTGGTGCTCACGGGCCAACTGTTTCCGAAGTGCGGCCCCCACAAGGGAGGTCATTTCATCACTCAACCCTTCGGGGGCATACATGTTTTATGAAGTGCAATCAAACAATCCAAAGGCTGTTGGATTGTAAATGACTAGTGCTGCCATTGCCTCAATAAGCCTCGCAGGGCCACCACCATTGTCTTGCAGTTCCTTAATCTGCGGCAACTTGCCGTAGCGGATTTCTGCCATATCAAATGGGATAATAAAACCCTTGTAAGGACGAGCCGTTACCGCTTGTGCATGCGTATGCTCTGTTCCACCAGAACCAGTAGTTGCAACAGTATTTATGTGGACGGAGGGATGTAAGCGCAATCGGCCAAAATCACCTTCAAACACATCAATAACATTGATAAACGACCTTGCTGATGCGTCTTGATTAAAAACCTTAACAGGACTAGCTGCTTCATCAGAAGAAGTAATACTCTGTGTAAAGTTAGTAAACGCTCGTTTCAAGGTTGGGCCAACAACGGCATCGTAATCCCGAATACTACCAGTAGTTTCATAAATGCTTTTCAGAACATTCTGAACATCACCTTCAGTTAAACCAGCAGCGGTTCCAGCAACACCAGAAGCAGCAGGACGAAGGAATCCAGTAGGAATGAAGTCATCATCTCCACCATTAGTACCAGAAGCATGAAGAAAACTCCCCAAACCTTTAGTATGATACGGATTTTGTGTTCCTGCTGCATCTTCGGAATCTGCATCAGCGTTAGAGAGAAACGTGTACTCCATATCACGCTTAATCTCTACCAATTTCTTGGCAATACCGTTTGCAAGTTCCGATTTCACACCAGCAACGATTTGAATTTCGTTAGCGAGATTTGAAATACGGAACACACGCCGGAAAATCTGCACATAGTTTTGCATCAATTTCCGATTTTGACCGGGATTATCAAAACTACTCGCAGAAGACATATTTACATCAGTACCTTCGTAAATACCATCTACACCGGGACTTTCGTACTTATCCATTTGCCATCCCATGACAACATTGCCGGGCTTCTTACCTTTTTTAGCTAGAGAAGTAAAAACGGTAGATTTTGCATCGACATTGCTGATAAGGTCTGACAAATCCTCACGACCACCTGATTGAGTGCCGTTATATCCTTTTTCTAAAAGAAGTGCCATAATAATTTATTCCTTATAAATAATCTGATTCTAATATTTTCGCTAAAGCGTCCGTATCTTTATTGTTGTTGAAGGCTTTCCTAGCAGAATTTGAACGTGCTTGTTGAGGCTTATCCACAACTGGAGCTTGGCTCGGAGCAGATGGTTGACTTGGAGCCTTGGCTTTTGCCTTTGGCTGCTTGTCCGTTGTCATCTCCTTATAAGCCTGTAGTCCCAATTGGAACATAGTCACATCAGCTTTCCATGTTGGGTAACTCTTTAAGCCGGGGCGATTTTTTACAATCTCCATAGCTTCCTGATACCCCGCAGAACTCCGATCTTTCCAATATGGAAAAATCTGTTCCACTCTCTGGTTAACTTCAGTTTCTTCTCGAAGGTAGTTTTCCTGTTCTGGAAGTTGTGTGCGTAGTGCTTTTCGGGCATTACGCTTAATCTGTGTCACATCCTCTCTAGAATATGACACTTCCTCCCCTTGAGAATTAGTAACTTCAGTTCCATCTGCATTATCCTCTGCCCATTCCAATATCTCTTCGGCCTGTTCTACTTCTTTATTTACTGCCGATATGGATTTCAAATGGGAATATGGATTATCTTTTGCAACTCTAGGAAGATCACTTAAATCATCCTTGCTATCCAATTCCGCACGGAGGTCTTTGATCTCATCTTCCAGACCATCAACCCTACCTTCAGCTTCTTTTCGCCGGGCAGTTAGTTTGTCAATTCTTTTTAGGAGTCCTTTGTGGGGATTCTCCGTCCGATCATCAACTACTTCGTCTGCCGGTTCAACTTCCGCAGAAGGTTCTTCTTCAACTTGAGAAAGATCACTTTCAGCTTCTCCCTCCGACTCACCACTCGGCTCATCTTCAATAGGAGGCGATTCCTCATTTCCCGCACTTTCCGCAGCGGGTTCGTCTGGCGCATCAAACATCCTTTCCAGTTGACTTGCCAATCCATCGGTGTCCAAAAGTTCACCAATGTTCGTTTCTACAGCTTCCGTCGATTGGGGAGTGCTGCTTTCTCCCTCTACTGTGTTTTCACTCATGCTGGTTTCAAGCCCTGCAAGTTAGGCAAACAGCGTTTTTAGGGATACGCAGAAACCCACAAATTCTATTGACCCCAGTACGGAACCAAAAGTTACGGAAATAAGAACCGCTTTTTGAAATTCTGTCAAGCATTTAAAATATTAAATTACCAAAACCAAACTAAGGCTTCTTCTCCATAATCTTCAGGGAGAATGTCGTACTGTTCCTCACATGCACTCATCTGGCGTTGGCTTGTTCCCATGTCTCTATTAGAGAGTGCTTAAAATCAGCCAGAGCTTCGGCACGACCACATTGATGACCCCTAACTTCTGGACTAACCTCTTGAGTAAGGGCTTCAGACGTTTCCACTTCAATCATATCCTGCAAACGCTTCTGTATGTCATCCCAAAGTGGGTTCGTGTCAAATTGAAAATGGGACAAATCCCTCATGTCAATTGACCAACTCCAATTCGACCGATAGTTTTGTTCTCTTCCTGCATGATCGACATTTGAAGATTCTTGGAGTAGTTCTCAAATAGTTGTTGGAAAACCTCATCTCCTTGTAACGCGGACTGCGCTTTAGGATTTCTTGATACAATGTCTTGTGCATATTGCATTTTTGTTTTCGCGGCTGGATCGTTCTCAACATAATTAGCCTCATTACCTAACATCATTAATCCAATCTCCGTCTTAACATCAGTATACATTTTCTGACTAGCGGTGTTCTGATCTATAATTAACTCTTCGGCAATGTCTGGACTAATGGCTTTAACCACCATTCCAATCAACTTGTTCCTGTCCAAAACTCCACCAGCATCTTGCGGAATAACATATTGGCTAATGGTGGCTAGCTTTTTATCCACGTATTCCGTATCCAATTCCCTAACATCGTACTTCAACACAAAATCAAACTGCATCATGTCTGATCTTGGAATAACTCCAGACCCCGAAATTCTCTGAATCTCTTCCGGCGACAGAAATTGTAAGCACAAAGTAAACATCTGTTGATATGCTTCAGTCCAAGTTGTCAACCAGTTATTCACCATGCGTTGCTGCTTCAGTTGCGTTTGAACTGGCGGCACACCTTGGTTTGCCCTTCCAAAATAACTGTCGGCCTGTCTCTCCACGATTTCAATAAGGTTTAACGCCGTATTGGGTGTTCGTGGGGGTGGCCTCATAAATTCGTAGTCTCCCTGTTTAGTCACGGGAAGCTGAACTGCCGGGCCAACTTTGTTAGCCAATCCAATCCGCTTATTCACCATAATAGGCGGGAGTGTCTCAAAAGATGTGGAATCAAATATTGAATCTCTCTGAGTTTTTATCTCATTCTGCCAAGTCTCACATATCTCTGGAACTCCACGGGATTCCACAACGCGCCGTTTAAGCCGTTCACGCCTAAATTCAATAAACGGATACCGACAATGGGCATAATCCAGAAGTTCATGTTTAGCATACACATCATTTCCAGAATCGTCCTTTGTGTTCATTGGACTGAACACCGTATAATAAATACCCGGTATGTTGTTTTCGTTTATCTGTCTAGTGTACGCATATACAACCTCAATGAGATTATCCTGCCTAGTTATGGTGTCATTAATGGATAAGTTGGTAATGCTCTGCGAAAACTCAAAAAACTCCACAGACTTCCCTGCCGTGTTTACCGCTTTTTCAACCCAATCTTCGTCCCAACCTTCATCCACAATCTTGGCCCGAAGTTCGGCTTCCGTTAAGAATACCCGTCTAAATATGACTCTGGCAGCTTGAAGGTCAGTTGTTTCTGGCGGGAAAGTAATGTCTTCCCACGGTTTTAGTGCCACAATGGAAGGCTGATTAACTGAAATATATGCAACTGGAATTTCGGCTTGTCCCGTTTCCCGCAACTCCTTTATGCCTTTCTTGGCTTCCTTATCCGTAGCATTAGGATACTGGGCCTTAATAATAGCTATGGCCTCATCTTCCCTATCGGGGTCGGCTATGATTTCTGGAAAGTCGCGCAAAGGATCGTCCTGATCCAGTTGGTCAATCATTTGCATGATCTGTTCCATTGTAATAGCTACCGCTTTCAGAGCAGCTTTCTGATCCCAACCCACAAAAAGAACACTCCACCCATATTGTAATCCGTGTTGGGCTAGAAGTTCAGCCTCCCGGTTTATTGTGTGGTACAGTTTAGTGTCCAGTTGCCAATGCATCACTTTATTGGCTACTGCCGCTTGCTCCACATCTCCTATTTCGGTAGCGGCCACCTTCAATGTGGCTCGACTAGCTGCCGTGGTGAGAACATCCACACAATCATTAATTATGGAGTCGGCAAGTGGAATTCTAGTGTCGCTTGCTCCTTCCCACGGAAATGCCTGTTTTCCTTCTGAAAGATTCTCGCTGTGCTTCTTCCCATCATCACTTTGACCCGTCCATCGGGTTAGTCGAACATTGTCGGCTTCCGAAACTTTAGTCATCGAATACCCATCGTGTAGGCTCCGAACATATTCCTTAGTTAACTCTGCAACATCGGGGCTATCCGTGTGCTCCACTAAATTATCAGTATTCGTATTCATATCTAATATCCATGTACTTTCGATGCGGCAAAGGTGCTGCTGGTTACATGAATAGGTTCCATCACCGCTAAATATCTAAGCGTGTCAATGGGGTCTTTAGTCGCTCCTTTTTCTCCATCTCTACTCGTCCATTCTTGAAGAGAATATATTAGGTTGCCGCAGTCGGAACTTATAAACAAACCGGGTTCATTTAAAACCGATATGGGTTCGTTCTGGTCATAATTTAACCAATCATTAATTATTGTTAATCCGTTAGCGATGGATATTCCAGCCGCCTGAAGAAAGTGCATAGCATTTCCACCTTCCTCAAGCAAGTCAATAATACTCGTCCCTCCATCTCTTCCAGCAGCTTGAGTGGCTCCAGCACGAGGATCAATGTATCTTTCCTCTATTTTCTCCCCCGCTTCAGCCTCAACGACAATGCTTTTCACCTCATCAACGCCCCGACCTCCACCAATATTTTGGGCCGGGCCAATGGTTCCATCGGGTTTTTCGCCGGGGATTGCCCATTCTCCATAGGTCTTTCTATCGGGCCACTCCCGATACACATACTTCCGACCTTTATCATCCACCCGCAACCAAAGCATGAACCAGTTTCTACTCCAAGCCGGGTCAACACAAAAATAGTTAGTTCCCTCTTTAGGTATGTCTTCGGGGGCGAGTATGTGGACATGGCAGAATTTTGGAAATTGGTTGCCGGTCAGGTTTTGAGCAAATCCATAAGCCCGCAACTTAATCTGTATGGAGGTTTCCCCCTTCAAGGTCTTCTCCATCTCCGTAATTGGGTTATACGGATTCATGGAGGTGAAGAACCAAATTATTCTGCTGTTCGCCTTTCTTCCTTCGGCAGTATACGGCATGTGCCCAATTTCACATCCCGGCACATTCACACTATCTGGAAGTAAAGGGCTTTCCTTTGTCTCCAAAATCCTCATCCCGTTAACGTACTCTTTAACCGTAGGAGTATAACCGTCCACGGGAGTAAAGGTGACCAGCAGTTTTCCACTTCTTGTGACTAGCCTAAACCGTAAAGTTTCAATCCATTGAAGCGGCACAAGCTCATCAGCCCAAATCAAGTCAACTTCTCCACCCTCAATAACCCGCATCTCCTGCGAATAATTCATAAACCAACATTGCGAACCATTCGGGAATACAAAGGTGTTTTCGGTAAAGCCATTTTTCTGGCTATAACTTACGTTTTGAACTTTGGTTTTCTTTAAGTTTTTCCACTCTTCGGGGATGTACTTGTAGACTAGTGGCTGCTGATCTCGAATGGATGATTGAGCAGTCATTCCAAGAACCCATACTTTCGAGTTTCTCTTCTCGACTAACTTCTTAACCATTTTTTTAGCTGCATACTCAGATTTTCCAGCCCGGTTCCCCCCTTGGATCAACAACTCCGAAGAATCTTCCCACAAAGCATCAGCATCTTTCCAGTTGGGAGGCTCAAATCCATATCTAAAAGGATCGTTCCTTTCGAGTTGGATCAGTTCTTCCCTCTTTTTAAAAAGCTCAACCAATTCATCAAGGCCCGCTTTTCCTTTCTTCTTAAATTCCTGCATTCTCTCTTGCGAGGGAAGTGCTAGAACTGGATGTTCCGTTGGCTGAAATGCCATATTTTAAATATCTGGGGAAGTGCTTAACCCTTCCAACTTTCGCCTTCGCCGTCTTCTTCTTCTTCCTCTTCCTCCTCCTCCTCCTCTTCTTCTTCAGAAACAAGATCAACCGACTCCAGTAGAAGCCAAAATTTAGTCTCTTCCAAGACTCCTACCATCTCACTATAGGTAAGATCAAACTCCGCAGAGAACCGCTCGATAACAGCTTCAATCCCTTCTTTGAAAGCTGATATTTGCCGTTCTTGCGTCATCGGTCTTGCCATCTCCAAACAATTACTACTGTGCTTTAATTCGGTTTACCAACCCTTTTTGAAAAAAAATTTTCTATGTGAGAATCCATTATCTGATAAAACAAACTATAAGCCTTCGGCTCCCCCCCCCGCCTTTCGCATGGGTTTCGGCGGTTTGCGGCGGGGTTGCCGTACATGCCGAATATAACGTTTAATGTATGAAAACGGCGATTTAAGTCGTTTTTCAAACCATCCTTTAACCCGCATCGACTCCCGACACCACTCCCCTGCCCTGCCCCTATTTTGTGCCGGTCGTGCCTTTTGTGCCGGAAATCATCGCATTAATATCGCCGTGATTAATGTGTACGTGTTGGTGTTGCACCGTTTGCACTCCCTCTGAGGTTAGGTCACGTATTTTGTCAGAAAGAATTCCCAGCAAGATCGGTTTTGTGTGGGGTGGAAGGTCTTCGTATGTCTCGGTCAGGTTATCCACAATCTTGGTTGCAAGCTCCATCATACTATGTGCGGTGTTGCGCCTCCAGTTTGGGAGGATGTCCCGATTCTGTTCCCTAATCATCGCAACCGTTGTCCGGCCAAGGTCATTGTCAACCGCAAGCTGGTTAACTCCCTTTCCGGCTTTCAAGCCACGAATCACCGCATCTACTTTTATTTTGGGGGTTTTGTTGTGCCCGCCGTGCTGCTTTTTAGCTGCCATTCGGCAATTGTCCACGGGCGGGGGTGTTTTTAAAGGAATAAAAAAAACAAAATAAAAGTTGACTGAGAGTGTGAGTGAGTATCTCCTTCGCAAGTCCCGCCCCAGTAAGGCGGTTTAAAAAATGCATAAAAACACAAAACCAAATCCATTTGGCCCAAAAACAACGGGTAGCAAGTGGGCAGACGATAGGATCGGACGGTCGTTAAACCGTACCGAAGAGCAGGTCATCGATACCGCTGTGCGGGTCTTGGCTAAACTAGAACAGGGCAACTACGCACCAAAGTTAGTTTGGGAGCGGGTTGCTTGTGACAACGTGTTGTCGGTCTTCGGAGCATCAGAAAGGGGGACAAAACTATGAGTCTCGGCATGATGCTACATTGCGGCGCGAAGGAGATCAGTCGTGAAGAGGTCTCCCAACTTGCTTGTCCTGCTGCCGAAACTACGGTTAGGGACGGCAAACACGGCAAAATTGAATCCACTTGGCAACCCGTAGAACACGAGTTTTTAGTGCGCCAAGCGGAGAAAAACCTGCTGAATCAAGGTTGGGAGATCACGCAGTCCCAGTACGCAACAACTCCAATGGGCAACCGTTTTTTTGGCCTGATGGAGATAACCGGGAGAGACCTAGACGGGAACGGAGCAGACGGGGAGTATTCCCGGTTGCTAGGTTTGAGAAACTCGTTTGATAAAAGCATGACGGCTGGCATCGCATGCGGGGCCAAGGTGTTTGTTTGCGATAACCTCAGTTTTTCGGGGGATATTTGCGCCAACCACCGGCACACAAAAAACATCTACACGAAGCTGCCGGGGCTGATTACAACGGCCATTTCCCAAATAGGCGAGGCGTTCAAGTTCCAAGATCGCCGGATCGAGGCTTACAAAACAACCGAGTTTGACCGCAACACGCTAGGCGATCAGATGATTAAGTTGATTCGATCAGGGAGTATTCCACCGGGGAAAGCAGTAGCGGTGCACGATGAATACTTGAAACCAACCCACGAGCACAATACCGATTCCAAGGTGTGGAATTTGTTCAATGCTGTAACCGAAGTTCTGAAAACGGTTCCGGCTTCCGAGATGTGCAACCGAACGCAAAAGCTCCATAAGGAGTTAGACAAAACGTGCGGCGTCAAGTGGGTGGACGTCACAGCGCGGGATCAATACGAGGCCGACCGGGCAGCGGAACGTGAACACGGCGTTATTATCGACGCTTAAACCCTAAACCGGGCCGGGTAGTTAATAGCTGCCCGGCCTTTTTTTTAATGACAAACCAAGAACTATTCAAAGAGCACACAAAAGGCGAAAAACGAGTCTTTCAACAATGGGCGCGTGACAACTACAAACCCTTCGATCCGATCCCGCCGGTCTGGCATCCAACAACGCAAGCCGAGTGCCGGAAGATGAACGTGGAAATAAAAGACGCTATACAGGCACAATGGGGGGAAAACTTCATTGATGCCGCTGTGAAAGCGGTAACGGAGGGCGCAAAATGAGATACGCAACCCTAGTACACACAACACCAGACGATATGCCCGTAAGCATACTCTGCCGGGGCGGTGTGAGCGGCCCAGACGAGCACTACTCAGATTATGCCCTAGAAATAGGGCACGGGTTCCGCGCCTGTCCAAAAATGCTAGCTCTTTGCGCCCACGTGGACGAGATTCACGAGATACTACAACACACTCCAAGCTGCTTGGCTGGTATGCTCCGCAAGTCCCTAGCCGACACAGAGAAAGATTTGCGGAAACAAGTCGAGGATTCCAGAAATTACCCGGCAGTTGACCCCCCTCCGAAACCAAAAATAGTTCTACCCCCAATCGAGCATGAACCCGCAAACTAAATTCGTTGCTCGCTCCACAAACCGCAAGCTTGGCCCAATGCCCGCCGCCTACGTGGAACGGAAAACGTGCCCGGCAGTTTGCCCCCTACGGGGGGCGGGCTGCTACGGGGAAGCCGGGCCGGTATCAATCCATTGGAACCAAACAAAAACACCGTGGCGGGCCTTTCTCGCCTCAGTAAAGGCCATTCCCGCCGGAATTCTCTGGCGGTACGCTGTCGTGGGTGATTTGCCGGGAGAAGGCAACTCCATAGACACCGCAAAGCTCTGGCAACTAATCCACGCAAACGGAGACTCGCGGGGGTTCACGTACACTCACAAACCCCTCTCGGAATTGTATCGGAAAACCATCAAACGGATTAACGAGAAAACGCCGTTCACGATAAACCTCTCCGCTGACAGTCTCTCGGAAGCGGATCGGAAAGCAGACCTAAATATCGGCCCCGTAACGGTGGTAATTCCCTCACAAACTACCCTCGCAACTACCACACCAAAAGGCCGCACGGTTATGGTTTGCCCGGCCACGTACAACCCGCAAGTGAACTGCCAAAACTGTCGATTGTGCGCGGACTCAAAAAGGAATTTTCTCGTGGGCTTTCCGGCTCACGGGATCAAACGAAAACAAATAGATGAAAGGTTAAAAAATAGACAAGGAGAAAATGCTAATAGTGTTGGGGTTTAGTTTTCTAATTTGGTTCGTGGGGGTAATCCTCGCAAGCTGGTTTGGGATTCTATAAAAACGGGCGAGCCGTGCCGCCCTTGACGCACGGCAATTTAATAAAAACACAATGACACCACAAGAAACCAAAGAACTCTTGGCCAATTATGAAAAGCGGTTGCGTGATAGCGGGCACGACTTACAAGCCCCCACACGGGAGCTACTAGAACGAAAAATTAGGAGCCTAAAAGCCTCCATACTGACAGATGCCCAATTCCGGCAAAAATTCAAAACATTGAAAGGAGTAAAAAAGTGAAACAAGAACACCGCCACACAAAACCATATCGCGGCGATCAAACCGAAGAGTTAAAAAAACGAATCCGACAATTCCAAAACGGGCACGGGTGCTCAGTACGGGATCAGGAGGCGTTGGAACGCGAAGTACTATCAGCGGCAACCAGTCGGGACGGGATCAGACTCGGCAACGTGTGTCATAAGCTACGCTGTCGGTACGGTTACCGTTTTAATACTCTTCAAATATTGTCTGGCTTACCCGCCGAAGATTTTGACGCGCTGGTCAGGCAATGGGATGACGCAGACGTAGACTTCGCAGGACTTGGGAAGGAACTAGGCTTCTAATCCACGGAGAAATTAACAATCCAAAAACAAAAATGAACTGCAACAATTACAAAACGTACCATGTAGAAACCGCGCCATCTGACGGGGGCATTAATTTGGCCCCGCCACGTTGCACAGACCTCTCGTGGACAAACCAAGGGGGGAAGCATTGCCTCCGAATAGACCATAGCCACAACGCAAACACTTTTCACATGCTGGTTGCCCTACTCGATCACGAGGGGTATGTGCAAGTGGATAAAAAAGGTAATAAACTAATAGACGAAAGGATATTATGAGCAAATCAATACTAAATCGAAAGCAGTCCAAAATAAGGTTCAAAACCATCGCAGAAAACGCTCGCGCACATAAGTTCACAATCATCTCTAATGAGTATCTTGATGATCTGGAGGCTCGCATCGAGATAATGGTTCACGAGGACATTAAACGCCTTCCATCCAAAGGAAAAACTGTCTACCCAATTATCCGACACACTAAGTGGGAAGTGGGAGGAGTGAAACCATGAGCAGCATGCTATTTGTAGGCGAGGAAAGAAGTGCGAAAGCTATTGCTATGGGCGTCCATTGGGAAGATGGGGCGTTGGCGGCTAAACAGTTATTTGACGCTCTCCGCTTCGCAGGAATCAACCCAAGCGATTGTAGTTTTACCAACCTATTTGAATGGGGCGGTAAAGCTACGGTGAGAAGGTTTAACGGGTTGGTTGTCGGCATGGGGCGTAAGGTTCAACGAGAATTAACCCGCATGAAGGTGGAACATGTTAAGATAGTACATCCAGCAGCACGAGGTTCGATCAGACTAAAAGAAAACTACAACCAACACGTACAAGGAAAACTGAAAGATGAAACAAAAAAAGAAACTCCGCAAACGTAAACACACAACCCCTACGGGAAAAAAGAAACCGTACACATTAGACGGGGAATTGTGTGCTAAAGGGACACGCAAATTAGGTGTGGGAAATCGCCCGTGGCTAAGTGTAGGGCATGAGTTTTTCCCGTAATCCACACGCGATCCAAACCCGGCTTCGGTCGGGTTTTTTTGTGCCCACATATAAAAATCCCCCGATCACCGCAATCACGGGTCGGGGGTGGATGTGGTTGTTGGCCCAGTTCAGTAACCTAAACCCCTAGCTGGCAGCCTTTCTAACTGCCAAGTTTTGTTTTCTGTTCTAGCCACATCCAAAGTTAACTTACTTCTGGCTTGCCGATCTAGGTAGGTGCATCAACTTAATTTTAAACTCTTTTGCAAGTTCAATGGCTGATCCATCCCTAGAATAAACCTCTCGAAAGTACACACGTTTAATTCCATAGGTCGCCGCCATCTTAATGCAGTCCTGACAAGGCATGAGAGTGCATGCCAGTAGAAACCCCTCGTCAGGTCGAACATACCGCAAAGCATTAACCTCCGCATGAACAACCCTCTCGCGCCGACTGTCCCGGCTAGTCCAGTCAATTTTAATTCCCGGCGGTGCACCGTTATATCCAATCCCGGCAACGGAATAATCCTCTCGTAACACGCAAGCTCCAACCCTCTCGAAAGGGTCTTCGCTTCTAGCTGCTCCTGCCTCCGCTAATTGCAGAGCGTATTCCTGCCAAGATATTCTCATCGTATTTCTTCCGCTCTCCGCTTTTCACGGTGTTTTCGCCTCTGCTCCAAATGTGGCGGGGGGTAGGGATGGGGGTTTTCTTCCAAATCAGACAAAGTTTTCACCATCTCCTCCCGGCTAAACTCACGAAGCCCTAAAGCTGCCGCAAAGTCAGTCTTGCTGCTAAACTCCACAAACATACTGTCCGAATGCGTTTGAAGGAAAAACTTACGTTTATAAAAGTACATCTTATGGGGTAAACGCATCCTATCTGCCCCCTTTCTTTAGCTGCTCCAACTCCATCGAGTAGAGGTAGAACCATAAATCCATACATTCCTCTTGAGCGGATTTAATTCGCTGTAGTTGGGTCATTTTAGTCATGCCCTTGTCTCCATTAGGATTATGCTCCTTAATCCCCATGTTAAACTTCTCCGCTGCTCGCAACCTAAATGCGGTCAGCCCTGCGTCTCTTATTTGTTCGTCTGTCATTGTGTTGTGTTTTATTGGTATGTAGTTATTCCATCTCATTGGCAGTTTTACATACTAAATTCTCTTGCTCAAATCCAAAATCCATTACTACTGGTGCACATAACATAGCGATTGGTAACGATGCTGGTGCACTTACAACGGGTGCACATAATACAGCAGTTGGTAACGCTCCATGTGTGCTTACAACCGGCAACCATAATACAGCAGTTGGTAACGATGCATGGCCGATTACAACTGGTGACAACAATGTAGCAGTTGGTCGCTTCTTATCCAAAATTCTCTTGCTCAAATCCATAAATTCCACTCGACTGATCTTCCAGAAAGTCCACTTTGCACCCTTTTTTTGAGCAAATCCAACCTCTATTTACCGTTACTTTCACTTGTCAAACTCAATATTAGGGGTGCAAAGTGGACTTTTAGTGGAGTTCCCATAGGTTCTTCCCCCCATGTTTAAGCTTCCTAACTCGTTCTGGCATAGTCTTATGGAGTCTCCGTAAATAAGTCATTAAGGCAGTTGGATAGTAAAGTAATTTTTCTATTTGCCTTTTAAACGTGGAGTCCTCGTACAGGGCCGTTTCAAGCTCTTCTAGAGTGCCTTTCCAAGTCCCATTTTCTGGAATCACGATGATTTCCATGAGTGCCATGAGTCGGTTTTCATGCGTCATTTCTTTCAAGATTTCCACAAGGTCTGGATGCTGATATGCCTTGACCCCAAACCTAGATTCTCGGAGGTCTTCTGGAATCTCATAGTTCTCTATGAAGTGGAGGAAGTGTGGAATTTCGGCACGTACCCCGTCCCAAAACTCCACCCTACTCTTAGGACTGTCGGATTTCATGGGCATAATAGCCCGATCCACCTTCAGCAACATAATCTTATCCTCGATTGAGTCTTCAAGTGGAGGCAACATAACTAGGTTTTCAGCCTCATCATTAACACTTATAGATAATCTCCAAATTGGATATAAGGTTAGGGCTTCTTTATGTTTCCCATGACAACTCTGGAGGGAATTAACACAAATATCTTTAATCTTGGAACCAAACACTCGTCTGGACGGCATGTCATAAAACGGCACTTCATCAGCAATGCAAAGGTGTTCGGCCCCAAACAAATCACCGTTGAATTCGCTCTTGCCAACCATGTAGCGGTAGGGTTTTTCGGCCCGGCCTCCGAGAGCCTCTGTAATAATGTCTTGGAATAGGTTTTTACCGGCGTTTCTAGGCCCGGCTAGGACTAGGGCTTGCCCCGGCATTGGAAATGCCTCTAGCACGGCCTTACGGCCCATCTTGAGCCATCCATAAACGTATGGTCGTTGGTCTGTTTCCCCGCTATTGAACAATTGGTCAATTATGGAGTTAATCATGGGCCAATTGCCCTCTTTAGATTCAATTATTACTGGATCAGAAGTTACTAAAACCCGTTTGCCATTCATGGTGTAGCAACCAGTTTTTATTCCGGCTAACCTTCCAGCATAGGCTACTGCTTTAGCATAAGATACGTCAGCAATTAGCGCGTCAATTGGAGAGAGTATTTCATCATCGTGTGCCCGGCCTCGCAAGCCCCATGATTTGAGGATTAGCTTTAGGGTTGTTTTAGTATACTGCACGTACTCCCCAAACTCGTCTTGCACGTAATATTTTTCGGATTGGGGATAGAACCATACTGGTAGTTGGAGTCTGTGCTCCAGTTCGACTTTTTTAAACATTTTGGTTTTTAATTTATAGGGGTTTGATACTTCTGATGATTAAAATATAATATACTTTGGCGGTTGCCGTTGGCCCGTTTGCCGTCTGGCATTCTGACGAAAAGAGAGCGGTTCCATGTAGCGGTGTCTGCACCGAGTTGAGTGGCTTCATCGAAGAAGCGCACTTGTTTAGTTTCTGGCATGCCTTCAACGTGGAACCAACCGTGGAGGGATTTGTTTCCAGAATGCACAACCATAGTTATGGGGATTATTCTATGGAGGTTGTGGAGGAAAGCGGCATGTTCGGCGTGTTCCCCCTTATCAAATTCCACGACCAAATATTTCCTTGGCCCGGTATTGGATAGAGTGTGCTGACTTCGGTCGCCGCCTTGAGTTTCCCCCCAAATACTGGACATGGTAGAAGGCACAATAAACTGTAGGTCTTCGCATTTGTCTTTGAAGAAAGCTAGGGGAGCAGTTCTAAAATCGCTCTGGCTTGCTCCGCAACATATTAATGACCAATCTCCAGACTCAATATCATCGGGAAACAGGAGTTTTAGTGCTCCAAAACAATCTATTTCTTCAGCCCTTGTGAGGGTTAGCCTGTTAAGAATGGACTGGTATAGCCCTCCACTAGCGGTTCGTTTTACAAAGTCAACATATTGTTGGTTTGGTTTCGACCATCTTTGGCGTTTTAGGATTCCTGTTTTTTTGATGGAGGAATATGCATTTTGGACTTCGTTTATCTGCAAGGCACGAGAGGCACGTTCCTCACAATAAGCTTCAGCATCCTCAACGGAGTTTCCGGCATCCAGAAACACGCAACAAACATGGTAAACCCATTTGTGGACGCCCTCGCCTGATTCGGGGCAGGGACTAATAGGTAAGTTCAAGCTGTTCATTGTTTTGGTTTTTGAAGCGGATTGGAAAGACTTGTCCATTTATGTTTACCGGCATGTCGAGCAGTTCATCGGCAACGGAAAGTTTATTTCTAAAATATCCGGCATGTACTGGGTGTTGCATTTCAAACAACCTAGCATAATAGGGTTTGAAGGAATTACATAGTGTTTGGCTAGTTGTATTTTTAACCATGCCGGTTTCCCATCGTATGATTTCAAATACTGCCGACGATCCAAAATTTTGTAGACCTTTGTTCATGGCTTGGAACGTGATCCGACAAAACAAGGCATATACTTTTGGGTTGTTCCTATGGAACTTGAGGAAGTGTTTAGTTTTATTATGTAGTTTCATTTTATTTTATTTTGTGTAGTGGTTTGTTTCTATTGCCTCCGCATTTATTGGACAACCCGGT
>Ga0208919_1000311_pt1 | contig 35519 bp, 42 predicted proteins | sample 4_EtaG_FD_184076 | JGI IMG/M metagenome (GOLD analysis project Ga0208919, IMG submission 184076) | Marine viral communities from the Subarctic Pacific Ocean - 4_ETSP_OMZ_AT15127 metaG (SPAdes) (version 3) | ecosystem: Environmental > Aquatic > Marine > Oceanic | place: Pacific Ocean | collected...
AGGCGCGCACTTTAGTGTCTGAATGCCGATATTAATATTATCCAGCCAGATGACTGGCTGGGTAACTAAATTAGGATCACAGGCGGTAGAGATGGCTAAAAATCGGGTTTTTCTACAGCCTCGTTATGCGTAAAAATGGAGGAATGAATGTCCGAGAAGTTATTTTTCCCAGTTATTGAAACCGAGAGATTAGAACTTAAGCCTTTAGTAATTGATGACTCGGATAGCCTACTCGAAATTTTCTCTGACCCTGAGGTCATGCGGTATTGGAATACTGCACCTTGGACAACAATTCAGGACTCGCTTGATTTCATTAATGAGAGTAACGGTTCGATGCAGCGTCAAGACTCGCTTATACTCGGCGTGTATCTGAAGTCTACAGGTGAGCTGGCTGGAAAATGTATGTTGTTTAGCTACGACAAAGAATCCAAACGTGCCGAGATCGGTTTTGGTTTGGGTCGCTCTTTTTGGGGAAAGGGTTACATTCGCGAGGCGGGAGAGGCATTAATTCAGTACGGATTCAATTCATTGGGACTTCGGCGAATTGAAGCAGAGATCGACCCAGGCAACCAGTCTTCCGCGAAAGCTCTAGAGAAACTAGGATTTTCCCGAGAGGGGCTGCTGAGGCAGCGTTGGGAAGTCAACGGCATCGTCTCTGACTCTGCAATGTATGGGCGACTGGTAAGTGACCATCCAGCACAGCATAACCAGGCAATGTACGCGACAAGCGCGTGATTGCGACGTTATGAGTAAGGGAAACCAAAACTAAAGGGGTCAGATCGATTTTATTTTGATCCATGTAAATGGGGCAGGTTGATTTGTTTTTAACCAAGCTGACTGATTTAAAATCTATCTGACCCCTTTTGGTTCATTGCCTCCCGTTCTTCGCCTAGCCCCTAAACCTGCGCGTAGCCCCCGTCAACGAACACCTCGCTCCCCGTCATAAAGCTGCTATCGTCGGACGCCAGGAACGCGACCGCGCCTGCGGTTTCTTTGGGATCGCCCAGACGCTCAAGCGGTACGGTCCGTTTCATCTCGCTCAGGGCTTCGGATGGGAGCAGTTCCGTCAGCTTGTCTGTTTTGGTCGGGCCAGGAGACATGACGTTCACGCGAATGCCGGTGCCCCTGAGATCATGGGCCCAACTGCGCACCAGGTTTCGGACGGCCGCCTTGGAGGCGCTGTAGATGCTCATCGCGGGGGTGCCCATGCTGCCGACCGTGGAACCGGTGAGGATGATGGAGCCGCCGTTCGTCATCAGAGGAAGGGCCTTCTGGACGGTGAAGAGGGTGCCTTTGACGTTGATGTCGAAGATGTAGTCGTAGTGCTCCTCGGTGATCTGTCCCAGGCTGGCGAATTCGCCGACGCCCGCGTTGGCTACCAGTACGTCCAGGTGTCCTTTTTCTTTCTGGATCGTTTCGAAGACGCGGTCGAGATCCTCTAGCTTTGTCACATCCGCCTGGACGCCCTGGGCGCTGGATCCCAGTGCCTCAGCCGCGTTGTCGAGGACGTCCTGGCGCCGTCCGGCGATAAAGACGAAGGCGCCTTCGTCGATGAGGCGTTGGGCCGAGGCCAGGCCGATGCCGCTGGCTCCGCCTGTGATCAGTGCGATTTTACCGTTTAGCCGGCTCATGGTTGGGTCTCCGTGTGTATTGACTCGGTTCGCTTTTACGGTATATACCAACTTACAAATGTTCAAGTATGCACCTTTTGGTAAGTATCCGTTATGGCGAAAGAAAACTCAGAAAACCCACGTTTCATTTGCGGCCTGCATGCGACGCTGCACGTGATCTCCGGGAAGTGGAAGCCTTTGATTCTGTTCTTTTTAAACAAGGGCCCGACGCGTTACGGCGAGCTCAAGCGAAGCGTCCGAGGCGTGAGCGACAAAATGTTGATCCAGCAGTTGAAGGAGCTGGAGTCCGACGGCATCGTCCAGCGAACCGACTATGGGGAGATCCCGCTGCGCGTCGACTACTCGCTGACGCCCTTCGGGGCAAGTCTGGTGCGGGCCATGGAGCCGCTTTGCGGCTGGGGCGAGGAGAACGAAGAGAGCATCGCCGCAGCGATGGAGCGCCGGAAAACTAGCCGGTAGGAAGCGAAGCCGGTTGGTGGACAGGCACCCAATCATGCCATCCGGCGAGTCCTCCGGGTAAACCTGCACATTCAGTGTTCTGGTTCGTAGCGCCATGGGTTCTGTTGGTGCAAAGTATCAAGGAGTCGGCATCCGGTATCGGGTGCCAAAACAATGGGTGAACGGGCCCATAACCAGGCGGTCAACCGGACACCATATCCCTTGCGGGCCCGGTTGACCACCGCGCGCGAGGCGTTGATGCTTGCTTCCTTCGACCTGGTCTTGCTAGACCGCACCCTGCCGGACGGGGCTGTCCCTCGTTCCTGCGATACGTGCGAGCAGTCCTGGTCTTCCATCTGGCTACGCTGATGGTCTCGTTCGCCATCCTTCTTGCTGTGACAATCCGCATCCACAGTGGTGGCCCGTACGTCGATGAGCAGATCACTCCGGTCATTGCCCGCGCCATAATACGCCAAGACGATGGCCAACTTGCCGTCCGCATGACGCCGGAGCTGGCAGAATTGCGCGAGACGACAGACGACTTATAGTTCGTTTTCGAGGATGACGCTGGTAGAAGTGTCACATTTGGGCAGGGCGAGTGGCCGCCTACCGAAAGTGCTTCCCCTGGCGGCATTACGAGCCTTATCAACCAAGAGATCGCTTTGAAGTATTCTAGGTGCCGGGGTGGATGTGATGATTATTAAGTCGTAGAAAGGCCAACGTGCGGGAGATAAGGCGGAATGAAAACGAGGCTCACGAATAAAGGGTGAAGGTTCTTGAGTCAGACCAGATTTTTTCTGTTTTCACACGGCCAGGACCCAAAGCGGCCATTCGTTACTTTAACTCTGTAAAGCAAAGTTAATTAAGGCTCAAAATTATTATGTCAGCTGCTTGATAGGCCTTAAAATTTTTACCGTGCAGTTCGTCAGTTTGGGTTGTCCATGATGTCATGACAAACAACCCATTTGAGGAAAATGTTGAGATCAAAATGTTCGGGTTAGTGCACTGTGGATAATATCCACAGTGCACGCCTGCGCGATTTATCTCCGATTTAGTCACTTAGATATTTTACTTAATAACTATCATCCTAAGTCGCAAAGCATTGCCGATAACGCTTACTGAAGAGAGTGACATCGCTGCTGCAGCAATTATTGGCGATAACAGAATGCCGGTGAAGGGGTACAAGATTCCAGCAGCAATGGGAATACCCGCCGCATTGTAGGCAAAAGCAAAAAACAGATTTTGGCGGATATTGCGCATGGTGGCTTTTGAAAGCTGGTTTGCCGTGGCAATACCGGTAAGATCCCCACGCAGTAGGGTAATTCCAGCACTTTCTATCGCCACATCGGTGCCGGTTCCCATGGCAATGCCGACATCTGCTGTTGCCAGTGCGGGGGCATCATTCACGCCATCGCCGGCCATGACAACAATGCGCCCTTCATCGCGGAGACGCTGAATCACCCGGCCCTTGTCTTCTGGAAGCACTTCAGCTTCGACCTCATCAATGCCTAGCCGACGCGCCACAGCTTCTGCGGAGGTACGATTATCGCCTGTCAGCATCACCACTCGAATACCGTCAGCCTGTAGTGAGCGGATGGCTTCTTCGGTGGTTTCCTTGACCGGATCGGCAATGGCGAGAAGACCAGCCAAATTCCCGTCGATGCTCGCAAAGATGACCGTAGCACCGTCACTGCGCAATTGATCGGCATGTGTGTCTTGAGACTGGGTGTTAACGCCTTCGCTTTCCATCAAGAGCCGATTGCCCAGGGCAATACGCTTGCCATCTATCTGGCCTATAACGCCCATGCCGTTGGGAGCCTCAAAGTCCAACGCTTCTGTTAATTTTACCTCTGCCTCTTTAGCCTTCTCGACTATCGCATGGGCCAAGGGATGCTCGCTGCCTCGCTCAAGGCTAGCTGCCAAGCTCAAAAGCTCCGATTCAGCAATGCCCTCAGTGAGAATCAACTCGGTCACTCGAGGTTTGCCTTCGGTAAGCGTGCCGGTTTTGTCGACGACGACGGTATCGACCTTCTCTAGACGTTCAAGAGCTTCGGCGTCGCGGATCAACACGCCTAACTGGGCACCGCGCCCTACACCCACCATAATTGACATGGGGGTAGCGAGGCCTAGCGCGCACGGGCAGGCAATGATCAGAACACTAACTGCCGCAATCAGGCCAAACGCCATCGGCGGGGTAGGGCCCCACAATGACCAGGCGATGAAAGCCACAACGGCAATGAGAATAACGACGGGTACAAAGATGCTGGCGACTTTGTCGGCAAGCCCTTGAATGGGTGCGCGGCTGCGCTGGGCGCTGGCGACCATTTGCACAATCTGCGACAGCATGGTGTCCTGGCCCACCTTGTCAGCGCGCATGACAAAGGATCCTTGACCATTGATACTGCCGCCAATGACGCCATCGCCGACTTCCTTTTTCACCGCTAGTGGTTCGCCGGTAACCATGGATTCGTCAACGTTGGAGCGACCTTCCATCACTTCGCCATCTAATGGCACCTTATCGCCGGGGCGCACCCGGAGACGGTCCCCTACCTGAACCTGGTCAAGGGAGATATCTTCCTCATTGCCCTGATCATCAAGGCGTCGAGCGGTAGCGGGCGCTAGGTCGAGCAGAGCGCGAATAGCGCCAGAGGTTTTTTCACGAGCGCGTAGCTCTAATACTTGTCCTAGTAAAACTAAAACGACAATCACTGCTGCCGCTTCAAAATAAACGGCCACCGAGCCATCGGCTTGACGAAAGGCATCGGGAAAGATGCCCGGAGTGAGGGTGGCCAGCAAACTGTAGATCAATGCGGTGCCGGTACCTATCGCGATTAGCGTGAACATATTAAGGCTGCGATGCACTAGCGAACGCCATCCGCGTACAAAGAATGGCCAACCTGCCCAGACGACTACCGGCGTTGCCAGCAGCAGTTGAATCCAGTTAGAGGTTTGCTGGGAAATAAAATGCATAAGGCCAAACACGTGGCCACCCATTTCTAGGGCAAACACGGGGAGGGTCAGTACTAGGCCGATCCAGAAACGCCTGGTCATGTCCTTGAGTTCGTCCGAAGGGCCGGTGTCAGCAGAGACGGTCTCAGGTTCCAGCGCCATGCCACAGATTGGACAGTCGCCTGGGCCTTCTCGTCGAACTTCTGGGTGCATCGGGCAAGTATAAATAGACCCCGAGGGTACTGACGCTTGTGACTGTTTGCTTGGCTCAAGATACGCATCAGGCTTGGCAATAAACTTTTCCTGACACTTTTCTGAGCAGAAGTACCAAGTCTTACCCGCGTGATCGGCACGGTGGCGGGAGGTATGGGGATCAACGTCCATGCCACAAACAGGGTCTTTCACCTTTGTCTCGTTATGGTCTTCAGACATCGTTCATTCTCCCCGTTTGGCGAACAAGGCGCATGGCTTCGTGCTCTTCAAGTGCTAAAAGGGAATCTAAGAGCTCTTTAGCCTCAGGAATTTCCGCTTTGCCAACGAGGGTTCGATAAAGGTTTATCGTTTGTTCATGGAAATCAAAAACCTCTCGGCAAATGTCGTCAACACTTAGCGTGGAATAGGGCGCATCGCAGGTACGATGCGTACGGATAGGTTTATGCTCCAAATAGTCATAAACGTAGGTTTTTAATGCTTTCGCGTCAGCAGTCTGTTCAAAGCGCGCCACAACGCGCTGCATTTCCGCTTCCTGTGCAGCTAAGTAATTGAGCAACATGCGAGCGCGCTCTTCTTCGTGTATATCGGCGCAATGAGCAAGGCAAGCTGCAAGATGCTCGTGTAACTGACGGGTCCAATCGATCAATTCACCAAAGGTTCTAACGTCCATTTGGTACCTCCTATAACGCTATTAACGTTAATGAGTGTGAGAGTGCTCGCTATCGTTTGAAGCGTCGCGTTTGGATAGGAAAATCCATTCGCCGAGTAAAAGAGTAGCCATTACTACGCCAGCAACGATGAGCACCATGGGGTCCGAGATGGCTTTTACCCATAAAAAGCCGATTAACACGACAGCATCTAGTAGTATGGCAATGCTAGGAATAACAGGATTAGCCCCCACTCTGTCCTTGAGATGACGAAGCACACCCCAGTGGATGGCCATATCCATGATCAGGTAGAAAATGATGCCTAATGCTGCGATGCGGCTCAGGTCAAAAAAAGCGGTGAGCACTAAGCCAAATACGATGGTGTACACCAGTGTATGCTTTTGTACACTGCCGGGCATGTGGAAATGGCGGTGAGGAACCAGCTTCATTTCTGTCAGCATGGCGAGCATGCGTGAAACGGCAAAGACGCTGGCGATGATACCGCCCGCCGTTGCCAACATGGCGAGAATGACGGTAAACGCAACTGCCGCTTCACCCAGTGCGGGACGGGCAGCGGCGGCCAGGGAGTAGTCTTGGGTTTCGATAATTTCAGGCAAAGATAGGTTGCTGGCAACGGCAAAACCGACAAGGGCATAGATCACCACGCATAGCGCAATCGAGATCGTGATAGCTTTGCCAAGATTCCGCTTAGGATCTTTAAGCTCCGAACCACTATTGGTAATCGTCGTGAAGCCTTTAAATGCCAGTATGCCGAGCGCCGTAGCACCTAAAAAGCCCGTTATCGTAGGCGTAGGTGCATCGTTGCCAGCACCCATTTCGATGGAGTCGGCAATAAACACGCCGACAATACCAAACACTATAATGCCACCTATTTTGATAAATCCGAGCACCGAGGCGACGGTCTCGATCAAGCGGTTGGCGGATAAATTGATCAAAAAGGCTATTAGCAGTAAACCAACCCCGAGTAGGGGCACAAATAGTGAACGATCCCCCAGGTCAAACAACTCAAGCGTGTAGGAACCAAACGTTCTCGCCAAAAAACTCTGTGCGATCACCATGGAAAAATACATCAGGAGGGCATGAAAGGCGGTGGGAAGCGTCGGGCCATACGCTTTCTGTAAATACATGCCAATCCCACCTGCTGATGGGAAGGTATTGGACATTTTAACGTAAGAATAAGCGCTGAAAGAGACAATGACGGCAGCGGCCAGAAAGGCTAGAGGAAATAGCCGACCAGTCATTTCGGCCATTTGGCCGGTTAGCGCAAAAATACCGGCCCCAATCATCACGCCGGTGCCTAATGCAACGGCACCGACCAACGAAAGACTGTTTTCTTTATATTGTGGCGTTCTATCCTGCCCAACCATGAAAGCGACTCCTTGTATTAACGGCAACCACAGCAGCAATAACTGCCGAGGACTCCTGTGCGGTGTTTTTTGATGCTATATAAATTAAATATAGAACCTATGTGCAGCCACATGGCAAATGACTAACGGAAGGTCTGATTTTGCGAGGCCACAGGCAAGCAGCTCTTACCCTAAACTAGCTAGTCTTGCTCCTGGTTGTGTCATGTAGCCGTTATGACTATTAATGACAGCTCCAAGGTTCCTGTTTAGCGTTGTCTTTAACGTTCTGATCGACGAAACGGTAATACTCCTTCTTAAAGCGGTTCCACCGATCAGCGCTGACCTGTATGTCATGGAGCTTGAGAATTTTTTCAACGTCATCGATGCAGAGCCTCAGCGCATCGTAAGCAAGGCTGATATTTCGGTTTTTCTCGTTGTAGACCACCTTATCCATTCCATAGAGTCGGTCGATATCTGACAGCGCTTCTTCAATGCGTTTGGATTTACTAGGCTTGATTTTTAAATTCCGAGTCACCAGTGTGTTTTTGGAAACACCCAAGCGGTGCTCTTGTTGTGTCGTTTTCATGGTCTTTCTCCCAGGCGCGTACATGTATATATAGAGTGGTTCAGTCCTTGTCTATTTTGTCCTTATGACCGCCGTGGTGTTTATGCATGAAAATATGCATCAGTGGGCATGCTGCCAAAAAGAGGAAAGGTAAGAACTGAAATAGGTGGAGACGGTGCTCGGTTCCAATCAGGTATCCCGCCCAAATGACAAACCCAGCAAGTGGCACCCACAACATCAGCAAACGACTACTTGTACTGTTACTCATAATCACCTCAGTAACTCGCCCAAAGAGCCAACAGCAGTTAAGGCCGTTGGTTTGGGAAAAATCAAATAAATAACCCCAATAACAGCATGGATGATTTGTCTGAACGCAACCTGAACAGCATCGGAGGGAAATATGATCCTGATCAAGCGCCTCGCAAAAAGTAGGCGATAATTACCCAAGCGGTATCCATAGCCTCATTCCCATCATCATTAGGTTTTCGGTGAGCGATACAAAGCTTAATGGGTATTACTGTTGCCGACACAGGCGCACTTGAGCTCACGTTTATCGAGGTATATCGCTTTAAAGACAGAACCTGTCACACGGTGCCAACGAATAGCGCCAGTGGCGCAGCCAGCCAGATAAGCGTATCGGCCAGCAATTAGTAGCTTCGGAAGTATCTAGGCGTGAAGGTAAACGTAACTGAAGGGGACTTGGCGCTGGGCGTGCAGGTCATAGTTGAGAAACATGGCGCTAAAGCTCGCTACGCCCTGCAGCTTTTGCAGACCCGGGGGTATGATCGCTGTGGCTACGGCATACTCTAGCACGCGTGCAGTGAATATTATGCACTGAACCTCCCAACTGGCAGAAAAATCGATGAGTAACGCAGTGGCAAAAATTGCCAGCACAGGGCGATAGGTGGTCGCATTAGGGTCTGAAACGCTAACTCCCAGGTGCTCATGAAGCTCTTCATAGCCGCCAATACGTTCATAGCCCAGATATCCCTGGGAAATCGTATCGACATGTTCCTGCTCTGTAAACGCGTCAATCTCTTATCGCGAAGTCAGCAGGTTTACGTTCACCTAAGGCCCATGTGCACGAGCAGGTCAACGATCTACAAGCCAAACGGACATATGTACTCTCCTGTTTGCAACCATAAGCGCGAGCGCTGGAGTGGGTCGTTGTCACCGTTATGAACCTCTTAGTTGTTTATTAACACTATATTGCTTACCTAACATAATAATCTAACTCCCTTCCACAGCCTTCAGATCAAATATGTGGCGCGACGAAAACTTTATTGTGAAGTGAGCCAGTCAATCTTACTAAGCCTGAAGGCGCCTCAGTCGTTAGGTAATAAGTTTATTTTATATGAAATTTGTTAACTTCCATGTCTCAACATAAACATTTGAGATTCGCTAAAGTGTATATTTATTCGCTGACAATGCGAAGTTGGTTTTCTAAGTAAGGGCTAGCATTCGCCGGGAGCAGGTTTGTCGGAGTTAAAAGGACCAAGAGGTTGTTTTCTACTTAATAACACAAGTGGGCGGTTGAGACGGTAGCTAACAGTGTGGTGACCCATAAGGTGACTAAGAAAATTTGTTATAGGGCATAGACACTATTATTTACTCTGGGGGTATTCCAGTTTGTATTGGAAAGGGGTTCTCAATACTTTCGTCTGCTTGGTGACGCCTTTGCTCTTGTGTCCATAATATCTTGAGATAATTCACCACATCTCGTATCTCGCTGGGAGCCAAAACTTCCTGATACGCTGGCATCGTTAGCCTATCGGTTTTATTCCAGGGGTCGCGCCAACCCTCGGCAATAATTCGGTAGAGCATGGCATCAGAGTGTTTCCAGGTATGGCCCTCTGGCCCATGTGGTGGAGCAGGTAACTCGCCTAGAGCATTTTGCTCTTCCCAGTTGGGCATGCCTTCGCCTTGTGTACCGTGGCAACTAGCACAGTATTGTCGGTAAACTCTTTTTCCGTCTTCCAGCTGAGGAGTATCGCTTGAAAAAGGACGGTCCTCAGCCATGGCGTGCCCCACAACCATTAGCGTCAGCCATGAGGCAGTGAAAAAACAGTGCTTACGCATCGGGATAAGTCCAGGATTGGCCTTCGTCTTCACTGTGTAGAAGTTCCCCTTTCTGGTTTAAACCATAGAGAGTGTCTTTGGCGGAGAGTGTGAGTGCAACGAGCTCTGTGCCGTCACCAGCTACTTGTTGCCACTCTTGACCACCCGTTTCACTACGCCATAGTCCTTGCTGTGTAACCACATAGACTCGCTTTGGGTTGCCAAGGCTATAAGCCACATCATAGACGCTGCCAGCATCAAGTGCTCCGGTCGGTCTCCAACCGCAAAAGCAGTCCATCGATAGACGCACCGCATCGTCCGATACCCCGTAGAGCCAGCCGGTCTGCATGCTGCCTTCCATGTCAGAGTGGACGAGTCGGTTAATCTTTTGTGAAGGACCACTGTCCATTTTTTTCCAGGTGGTGCCAGCATCCTCGCTTTGGTAGATGCCGTCTTCTTCAATTACCGCATAAAGTGTTTCGTTCTGACGGCGATGTACAGCTAGCGCAGTAACCTCTCGGCTAGGTAGGTTAGCGCTAAGCTCTTGCCAGGTTTCTCCATTGTCGGTGCTACGCTGCACCCCGATTGAGGGGCCTGCGATATAGAGCGCTTGCGGATCAGTGGAGGGGACCGATACCGCGCGCAACTGGCCTTCATTCACGTCTTCGGGCAAGGGAATCGCATTCCAGGTCATGCCTTCATCGGCACGCTGGAATAGTTGGTTAGCCTCAATTTTAAACAGTCGTTTGCCTGTTACGTCATATTGCAGTGCAAGCAACCCTTCTTCAGTTGCCAAGGCCGTAATGGCGCTGCCAAAGCTGACTGCGGCCAAGCCTGTCAGTAAGAAGACACGTAAAAAACGACTCACGATCATGTGCATTTCAATATTTCCTTAAATAACGATTAGCCGATAACACCTAGGGCAGGGAAAGTACGCAATAACCAATATGACAGCTCGGATAGTTTGCCTGTGATCATTAAGCTACCCATCAGAATCATGATCAACCCAGCCGCTATATGTATGAAATGCCCCCAGCGACGCAGGAATTTCTGGTGCTTTATGAAGCGATCGAGCGAAATAGCACTCAGCATGAAGGGCACACCCAGACCCAAAGAATAAACGCCGAGCAACGCCATGCCGCTCCAGGCGTTGGCCGTGGAAGCGCTGACGGTAAGAATGGCACCCAAAATCGGGCCAATGCAGGGGGTCCAGCCAAATGCAAACGCTAAACCAAGCAGATAAGCCGCACTGCGGCTTCCGCCGACGTCCTTCAGTCGACCCATAAACCGCCATTCTTGCTGAAACCAGCGCCACGGCATGAGCCCGGTCATGAAGGCACCAAACAGGATGACGATAAGGCCACCGACTAGGTTTGCTTCTTGGCGATACACCAACAGCAGACGACCAATGGCTGTGGCACTGGCTCCCAGCATCAAAAAAACGGTTGAAAAACCGAGCACGAACCACATTGACTGGGTTAATACCCGAAGACGCTCTCGTCTATCCGCTTCCTGTAGTTGTCCGAGCGAGCGGCCGGTCATGAATGAAAGATAGCCAGGCACAAGTGGCAAAACACAGGGCGAAATAAACGAGATCAGGCCTGCCAGAAAGGCAGTGGCAAGTCCTATATTGGCTACTTCAAGCATTATCCTTTACCTATGCTAGGCTTGGAATTTTGACGAGGACTGCTTGATTGACTCGCTTTGATCTACTATTTGGTGAGTGGTGGGCGCTGTGTCGGCATTCACTTCTGAAGCGTCTTCTACCTGGGCCTGAACATTGGTAGCGTCGCTTTGCTCGGTCGCTTCACCTTTTTTGTCTTTGCACTTCATTATGCATAGGCCTAATCCGCACATAATGAGACATGGCAATAGGCTCAATAGAATAGGCGCGATGCCGAGCAAGACCAGGTTATCCCAGCCAAAAGCAAGGCCGCCAGCCACTGCCACGCCACCCAGCAACATCAGGCCGCGAGGCCCTGTCAACAGGCCTTGTAGCCCCGATTTTTGTTTGCTCTGTTGGGTTTTGTCGTCACAACAACTCATGGTGCTACCTCATTATCTGGTTGCAATCATTTCGGTAAGAAAGTCGATCATGTCTTGAGTGTTCCACTCGGCTTCCCCCACGAGGCGCCCAATTTCTTTGCCTTGGCGGTCAAGTAGCAGCGTCGTGGGAATACCTACAGCCCCAAGATCTGCACTAGCCATCCCGGTTTTATCTATATAGGGAGCCAGATGCTCAATGCCTATCTCTTGATAAAATTCATTAACAATCTCGATCCCCTTACGGTCGATCGATAAGGCGACCACTTCAAAATTATCGCTGCCAAGCTCAGCCTGGAGGGCATCTAAAGTGGGCATTTCCTCTCGACAAGGCCCACACCATGTTGCCCAGATGTTGAGTAAAATCAGTTTTCCTTCAAAGTCAGCCAACGTTAAAGGGGTGCCGCCGCTATCCTCGAAACTGATTTCCGATACGTCGTTGGGGGTGGCCCAGAGAAGAAACCCTTGTGGCCCTGAGCTTTCTGACGGGGCGGCCATGGCAAGGGATGTGGCAGTCATCAGAAATACGGCTACGAGATATCCTGCCAGGATGGGTAGTTTCATCGCCACACTATCCCTTAGTGAGTCGCGTAAATGTCGGGGCTATCGGTCGGTTGCGAGGCTATGGCATAGACCTCGAGCGGGCCGCGTTTTTCTCCCGACATGCCCGGTGAGCCAAGCGGCATTCCCGGCACACTCAGCCCTATGATAGAGGGCTTTTCATCAAGCACTTGGGTCACACTCTCAACAGGCACATGCCCTTCGAAGAGATAGTCTCCTACGACCGTGGTATGGCAGCCATGCAGTTCTTCAGGGACGTTATACTCGGCTTTCATTTCCACTAGATCATGGGTGTCGACCGTCTCCACGTCGAAGCCGTTTTGTTCCAAATATTTGGCATATTCGGCACAACACCCGCAATTGGGATTTTTGTAGAGGGTCGCTGATATATCAGCCGCCAATCCCGATACGGGAAAAGCCAGCAAAGACGTAACAGCTAACGCTTGCCAATGTTTCATATATTGAGTGTCCGGTTAGTTAACAGGGCGGAAGGTCTCATTGACGCTGCCCGCATAAGAAAAAGGTTGCTTGCGTACAAGCAACCCCATCCGAGTCGTTTCAAGCGTCGTCGTTCTCATGCTGCATGTTTTCCATCATGGCGTTACATTTTTCCATCACGGATTTCATATCGCCCATCATGTCGTGCATACCACCTTCTTGCATCATATTGCTATGCATGTCATTGCCCTCCATCGGCTCCTGCTGATTCTCTTCTTGGGCAAGAAGCGAGCTAGCTCCGAAGCTACTGGCAGCAACAATGGCGGTAAACAGGATCGCAGTATTACGTTTACGCATGACACTCTCCTCCGTGTGTGAATCACTCTGCCAAACGAGCTGGTGGTAGGACTTGATTACGGTTTTTACCTTGTGGCAGAGGTGCTTTTGTAAGATATCCTTAAAGCAGACTTTAAGGTCAAGGCCTCATTTTAAATTTCGATGTACAACCGAAAGGTTTGCCATAAACGCTCAATTGAAGACTTGACCTTTGGGCAGCCTGGCGGTTGTAAGCTGGCTACGAGTAAACAAATGAGGGTAAGCCAATGCGAGTTTCCGAGCTGGCTCAGACGGGAGGGGTAACGGCAGAAACAGTACGTCACTATACAAGGGAAGGGTTGTTGCAACCGCACCGCGACCCGCGCAACGGTTATCAACTCTACGATATAGAGTCCTTGGGGCGCCTACGTTTTATCGACTGCCTGCGTTCGCTGGGCGTTAGTCTTCCAGAGATCAAACAAATATTATCTTGGGCGGATCAAGGCACCGTAGAGTTTAATGAACCAGTACCACTCGCCACTCAAAGGCGACGTCTGAACTTGCGGACCCAAGAACTCCAGGTGATAGAGCGATGGTTAGATAACATGAACCAAGACAAGATGACTGAAAGCTTCAGTCTGAAGGAACTAATCGAATCGCTTGGGACAGGTAAATTAGTTTTCGAGGCTAATGATTCGCGAAGTAATCATTAGTGATGCGGCGAAGTCATGGCACTGTGCGTATCCATCATCCCTATCATGGATTGCAGATGCCAGAGTTGCCAGACGGCAAACGTAATAATCAGCAGCGCTGCTAGCGTACGAGTCGCGGGGCTACGTATCCATATTGAGACACGGCGCGCTGCCACTCCGGTCGCTAGGACGGCAGGCAAGGTGCCGAGCCCAAAGGGCCCCCATCATCGCGGCGGCACGCAATGGCTCGGCTACAGCAAGACTCCAGGCCAGCATCGAATAGATTAGCCCACAGGGCATCCAGCCCCATAGCGAGCCAAGTGCGAATGCTTGGGGTACTTTTACAACAGGCATCAAGCGACGGCCTATTGGTTCGATGCGGCGCCACAGGACGCGCCCCAGTGCCTCGATACGTAGCAAGCCCTTCCACCAGTTGGCGATATACAGTGCCATTAGTATCAACATGACCGCCGCCAGGATACGCAACACCAGGGCGAAGCTGTCCAGTGCATGGTTGAGCACGGAACCGAGCAGGGCCACCAAGGCACCAGCGATCATGTAGCTGCTGATACGACCTAAATTATAGCCGAGCAACAGACCTGCTAAACGCCTCGGCTGTCGCATGCTGGGGGGCACAGCAAAGGTCAGGGCACTCATGATGCCGCCACACATGCCGATACAGTGCGCGCCTCCCAGCAAGCCGAAGACGAAGGCCGCCGCCAGCGGCGGCAGGCTCATGTCGGCGGGATTCATTTAAGGGGCACCTTTGGAGCTACCCGCCGTATCACGGGAGGGGCTGATGGTGAAGGCCGCCGGAGGCGAACCGTACGGTGATACGAGTTCGACCTGTTCGGGTGGATAGCAGAGTCCTTGGTCGGAACAGCCCTGAAAGGTCACCATGATGGCCAGCGGCCCGGTAACGGTGTCGCTCGCCTCGATGGGCGCACTCACCAACACCTGATCGTAGAAAACGTTAATGTTCCCTAAAGACGCGTGCGACATTGGCTCGCCAGGAGGCAAAGCCAACTCACCGAAATTGATATCTTGAGAGAGACTCTCAATCGCGAACTGATGCCGGTGAAGGTAGTAATTTTCGGCGGCGGTGAAGCCGATATAAACTCGATCATCGTCTCGCCAGGCGGTGGTTCGGAAGGCTTCTTTAGCCGGTAGAAAGTCACGTTGGGGCGAACGGTTAAAGGGGGAACTTTTGTCACCAACCTCAAACATCTCTTCACGTGCCGCTACCGGGGTGACTATAAAGAGTGCCACCGTTAGAAAAGCGAAGACTTGTTTCATGAGTTTAACGCCGCCTTTGGCTTATCCATTGGCTGACCTCTGGACCAAGCGACCAGAGCAAAGCCCGCGACGATCATTGGTAGTGTCAGTAGCTGCCCCATGGTTAACCAGCCAAAAGCGATGAATCCCAACTGAGGGTCGGGGAGGCGCACGAACTCTACGATGAAACGGAAGGCTCCATACAGAAGCAGGAACAGCCCAGAGATGAGGCCCCGCTGACGTGGTCGGCGCGATAGCCACCACAGCACGGCAAACAACACGACACCTTCAAGGGCAAACTCGTAGAGAGCCGAAGGATGCCGTGGCTCTGGGCCCAGCTCCATCATGGATGGAAACACCATTGCCCAAGGTACATCACTAACTCTCCCCGGTAACTCGTGATTGATGAAGTTCCCGAGGCGACCCGCTCCCAGGCCGATGGGGACTAACGGAGCAATGAAGTCGGTCAGTTGAATAAAAGCCAGTTGATGTTTGCGAGCAAACAGCCAGGCAGCCACTAACACACCGGCAAGGCCGCCATGAAAGCTCATGCCTCCTTCCCAGATTTTTAGTAACCAAAGGGGGTTGGCTTGCAGTTGTTCGAGCCCGTAAAACAGTGCATAGCCAAGGCGGCCGCCAACGATGATGCCGATGGCGGCGTAGAAGATCAGGTCGCCTATATCATCGTGGCTTAGGCCGAGTCGGTGGGCGCGACGCCGACCCAACCACCAAGCGGCCACTAGCCCGATTACATACATTAAGCCATACCAGTGAATCTGAAGAGGGCCTATGGCGATGGCGATCGGGTCGATTTGAGGGTATTGCAGCATATATCTTCCTTAATCAATCGTTACTGTTGGAGTCATCAACAAAAATTATTGCGTCTTAAGAGCCGTTTTATCGTTTCCACTTCTCGACTTCCTGGATGACTCGCTCAACATCTTCAGAAGTTATGTAACCTGTATGTTTGTAACGAATAGTGCCCTCGGTATCGACCAGATAGCTTTCGGGTGCGCCATAAACACCTAGCTCAAAACCTAGGTTACCCTCTGGATCAAAAATATTGACTTCAAAAGGATTCCCAAACTCGTCAAGAAACTCGAGTCCCTTTGCCTGGGTATCCTTGTAGTTGATGCCAACCAAGCGGACGCCTCGCGCGGCTAAGTCCAATAACTGCGGCATTTCATGCTTGCAAGTGGGGCACCACTCTCCCCAAACATTGACCAATGTCACCTTATCTTTAAAAAGAGATTCATCAACGACCCTTGAGGGGTCTTCCAGCGTCGTCAGGTTGAAGGCCGGAAACGGCTGAGCTAACAAGGGGGAATCTCTGGCGCTAGGATCCATTGATAAGCCCTGATAAAAGAAAAAGCTCAAACCAAAAAAGCCCAATAGGGGTAAAAATAGCAATGTCCGAGATTTCACGTATACGTCTCACAGGTAGTAGCGGGTAAGTGCCTGCTGAGCATTGTTAGTGCTTACGGAAGTTGATTTAGAGCACTCGGTTGCTATCGGTCATGGCTGTCGAGCCCATAAGCGTTTCGCCAGCAGCGGCAGCAATGTAATGCCACTGATGAGAATCAGCGCGATTGTGAGACCACGGGAGTCGGCCGTAATCAGCACTTCGCCGAACATGACAATTAGATATGCCGTGGGGATCACGCCGGCCAGTGTGGCGATCAAAAAGCGCCAGAAGGACAGGGGGGTGATACCTGCCGCATAGCTGACGGCATCAAACGAAAGGAAGGGCACCAATCGGGATGCAAAAACGATGAGCATCAAGCCTGTCTGAGAGCGCTCCTTTCCCAGCCAGTTGAAGATGGGCCGCGTACGCGGCCAGCGTTGCATCACTTCATAGCCGAGCAAACGAGCAATACAGAAAGCGAGCAGAGCACCGGCTTCGGCACCGATAACGACATAGGCCGTCCCCCAAACCGGGCCGTAAAGCGCACCAGCCACCATCGCAATCGGCCCACTGGGAATCGGGCTCATGACAATGGCCGTCATCATCATAAAGATGATGGCCAATGGCCCCCAGACGCCCAGCCTATCAACCCACTCACGCAAGGCCTGCTTGTCGGTCAAGACCGTCAAGGCGCCGGTCTCCATCAGAATCCAATAAAGGGCCGCCAAGCCCATCAATAGAGTGAGCCCCAAAAAGAGCGTTTGCTTTACGCTAAGCTTGGTTGCCATGTGCATCTCAGTGGTTGTGATTGGGGAGACTCGCATCTCAGCCCTGTACCGTTATGGTGTATCATTCAACGCCCAATATTTCGCGAAACTGATCGGTCGACACTGCGCCATTGATACGCTGCACTTTCCCGGCTTCATCACGGTAGTAGCTGGTCGGCGTTCCCGTAGCACCGGCCTCACGCATGATCTGGGCGTGATTTCTAAGAAGCGCTTGACTCTCCTCCGACGGCTCCACCGGCCTTATGCCGCCATTGCGAAATTCCAGTTCATGAGTTTCGAGAGCGCTGGCCGGATTGTCGGATTCAAGGATTGCAGCAGCTTTGCGAAGACTGTCCTCTGATAGCACGCCGACCAGCACGTGACGAAGCTGTAACACGCCTTGCTCAATGAGCGGGCGCGAATTTTTCCAGAGTGCGTTGCAGTAGGGGCAGTTGGGGTCTGTTAGTGTGTACACAATATGCGATGCATCATCATTCCCCTCCGAGATAAAACGAGTGTTTTCAAACGCACTCCAGGTAGCTTCCAGCATGGGGTCCAGCACCAGAGCCTGAAGCTGGCTTTCCATAACGGCATTGCCCTGCGGGTCGATTAACGTACCAATGACGGCGTAGTCGGAAGAGGAGGAGATATAAGCTGCCATAGGCTCATTATCATAAGACAAGGCATAGCCTTGGAGACCGTCAGGCGCTTCGAAGCTGCCATGGAAGGTGAACCCTTGATCCACCAATGCGGTAATCGACTTGGGCAAGGGAGACTCAGTATTCGTGGCACTGCTGGCCTGATGACTCTCATTGGTATCAGTACTTGCTTCCTGCGCCAACGCAGGCAACGTTATAAGACCTAACAGACCTGCAGCAGTTAGGCAATAAGTGATAGGTAGGATATATCTCATGGATGCTCTCTTTATTAGTTTCTGATCTACCCAAGGGGGACGACTGTATTCGGTTGCCAGCTTCATCACTTCTTATTAAAAAACAGGTACTTGATAAGCGCAGCAACACCAAGCCCCAGCGCAATAATCAACAAGATCGCTATTAGGCCCATCCCTGCCATACCCCACATGCAGCTTTCACTTCCCATCATTTTGAATTCCTCGTTAACACGACGGTGTTTGGTTTAGGCGCGATGAACAGCATCTTTTGGACGTGGTGTGGCATTGCCGGTATCCGATGTGAAACGGCGTAGCCGCAACGAGTTAGTCAGCACAAAAACACTGGAAACGCTCATGGCCGCCGCCGCCAGCATGGGGCTGAGCAATACGCCGATGAACGGATAGAGCACACCCGCCGCCACGGGGATTAGCGCTACGTTGTAACCATAGGCCCAAACGAAATTGCCGATAATGGTCCGGTGGGTACGCTTGGAGAGCGCTGTGGCATTGACGATGCCTCGCAAATCGCCACTCATCAGCACCACATCGCCGGACTCGATGGCGATATCGGTACCAGTGCCGATCGCAATGCCCACGTCGGCCTGCGCTAACGCGGGTGCATCATTGATTCCATCTCCCACAAAAGCGACACGCTTGCCCTCCGCTTGGAGACGCCGGATCTCTGCCGCTTTCTGGTCGGGCAGCACCTCGGCGAGAACCTGCTGGATGCCAACCTGCCGTGCGATAGCATCGGCAGTGGCACGGTTATCGCCGGTGAGCATGGTCACGTCCAGCCCTTGCGCTTTGAGTGCTGCGATAGCCTCGGCAGAGCCTTCTTTAAGGGGATCCGCCACCGCGATGACTGCAGCAAGCTGACCGTCTACCGCGGCATAGAGCGGGCTCTTAGCGCTCTCGGCCAACACCTTGGCGCGTGATTCTGCCTGGCCGAGCTCGATTTCCAACCGACGCATGTAACGATCAGCTCCTACTTGCACCAAGTGGCCGTCGACCTCGGCTTCAATGCCGTAGCCAGGCTCGGCACTAAAGCGACTGATTGAGGGTAATTCCAGCCCGCGGGCCTTAGCGCCCTGGACAATGGCCTCGGCGATGGGATGTTCGCTTTGAGCTTCCACCGCCGCGACCAGTCGCAGCACCTCGTTCTCATGGCCGTTGATCGCTTCGAAGTCGGTCAGCTCGGGGCGCCCCTGGGTCAAAGTGCCGGTCTTGTCCAGCACTACCGTATTCATCTTAGCCAGCGTTTCAAGCGCCGCCCCTTTGCGAAATAGCACTCCCATCTCGGCCCCTTTCCCGGTACTGACCATGATGGCCGTTGGGGTGGCCAGGCCCATCGCACAGGGGCAGGCAATTAGCAGTACGCTAACGGTAGTGACGAAGGCAAAGGATAAGGAAGGCGCCGGTCCGAAAGCGAACCAGATTGCAAAGGTAATCGTGGCGATAGTGATGACCACGGGAACAAACACACCAGCAACCTTGTCGGCTAACTGCTGGATGGGAGGCTTCTCCGCTTGGGCCGTTTCCACCATCTTGACGATCTGCGACAGCACGGTGTCGGCACCGACTCGCGTGGCCCGAAAGGTAAGTGCACCGTTCTTGTTGATAGTGCCACCGACGACTTCGGAATCCTTCTGTTTGACGACCGGCACTGGCTCACCGCTGATCATCGACTCATCAATGTAGGAGTGACCCTCTTCAACGATGCCATCGACTGGAACACGCTCCCCTGGGCGAACCAAAATACGATCGCCCGTGACGACGGCGTCGATAGGCAGCTCGACGGTTTCATCCTCGCGGATGACACGGGCAGTTTTCGCCTGTAATTGCAGAAGCTTCTTGATCGCCTCGGAAGTGCGACCTTTGGCAATGTGTTCAAAATAGCGACCGAGCAGAATTAGCGTCACGATGACCGCTGCCGCTTCGAAATAGCTCACGGCGGTTCCGACGGGGAAGAGCGCGGGCACCAGCAGGGCGGCGACCGAATAGAAGTAGGCAGCGCTCGAGCCGATCATGACGAGGCTGTTCATGCCCGGATTAAAATGCCGGAGTTCGGCGAAGCCGGCACGATAGAAGCGTGCACCTGCATAAAACTGCACCGGTGTCGCTAATAACCACTCGACGCCCATCCAGGCGCGATGCGGCATTAGACTTGTTAACAGCGTGTCAAAAGCGGGAATCATTTTCCCCATGGCGATGATGACTACCGGAATCGTGAATATTGCCGCGAGCACGACTCGGCGGCGAAGCTCAGCTCTCTCCCGATCCTCGCTGTCCGTCGGTGGCGGCGTATCGGTATCCTGTGGTTCATAGCCTGCCTCGCGGATGGCATGCTGAATACGCAGTAGCGAAACGACTCCCGGCAGGAAACGAACGAAGGCTTTCTGGGTGGCGAGGTTAACACTCACCTCCACTATGCCGGGCAGCTTCGTTAGCGTTCGCTCAATCCGAGAGACACAAGATCCGCAACTCATGCCGGTGACGGGTATGTCGAGGCTTTCTACCACCGGTTGATAGCCCGCCGTTTCAATGGCATTGAGTAGGTTAGCGGTTGCGGTACCTGCTTCGACCTGGATAGCCGCCTTCTGTGTGGCGAGGTTTACTTGAGCGTTGATCACGCCTGGCTGCTGGCTGAGTGCACGCTCCACACGCCCAACACAGGAAGCACAGGACATACCACGAATCTCAATGCCGACGTGTTGCGTCATAATGACGATCTCCCTGTTAATTTATCGACGACCCGATAGGCAAACTTGATTCCCATGTTCGCTGTCGAGAAAATGCCCAATCATTCAGTCTGCTCAGCGATAGCTTCAACAATCGGGCAGCCTTCCTGCATAGGCCCTTCGCCTGCACACTCACTCAATGTTTTCGATAATACGGCTTCAATCCGCGTGAGGTGTTTGATCTGCTCGCGCACTTTATGCAGCTTCTCGCCGGCGATGCGTTTAGCTTGTGCCCGGTCGCCATTAGCATCCTGAAGCATTAACAGCTCCCGAATCTCTTGTAGCGTGAAGCCCCACTGCTTGGCATGAACGATAAACTGCAACCGATCCACGGCTACTAATGGGTAACGCCGATAGTTGGCATCGGTCCTCCTCGGAGGAGGCATAAGTTTCTCTTTTTCGTAGAATCGAATCGCCTGGCTAGCGACTCCACTTCGTTCGGCAAGCTCGCCGATACTTAGTGTTTGCATGACGTTACCTCACGACATTGCTAGTCTGAACGTCCAATACCCTGACTCAGTTGATATGCCTCATACACCGGCCGAGGCTCCTATTGCTTCGGTTGGCGCACGACCCTAAGGTAGGGTGTCTTAGTGTTCCAACCTTCGGGAAAGTGTTGCTTGGCGTCATCATTTGATAGCGATGGCGAGATGATGACATCGTCACCGTTTTGCCAGTTAACGGGCGTGGCCACTTTGTGTTTGTCGGTTAACTGCAGCGAATCAAGAACACGCAGTATCTCGTCGACATTACGTCCAGTGCTGGGCGGATACGTCAAAGTGAGACGAATTTTCTTGTCAGAATCGATGATGAAGACCGTACGCACCGTCAGTTTAGGATCGGCTTTCGGGTGAATCATTCCATACAGCTTCGCCACCACCTGATCTTCGTCAGCCAGCAAGGGGTAGTTCAGAGCTGCGCCCTGAGTCTGTTCAATATCCCTCGCCCAGTCGTGGTGAGAGCTAAGTGGATCCACCGAAACCCCAACCAGCTTGGCTCCCCGCTGGGTGAATTCGAGCTTTCGCTTGGCAAACGCGCCCAGTTCTGTGGTGCATACTGGCGTAAAATCAGCGGGGTGCGAGAACAGCACCGCCCAGCTGTCGTCAAGCCATTGGTGAAAGTTGACCGTACCTTGCGTAGATTCGATCGTGAAGTTTGGTGCTGTCTCGCCCAGTTGTAGCGTCATGGAAATGTCCTCATGTCATTCATTGAGTGGCCACCATAACTTTGAAGTCAACTTTAAGGTCAAGCGTGATGTGTAATATTTGCAGTTCGGTAGGAGACAAATAATTTGCCAATAAAGGTTGACCTTAAAGCAGCTGTAAGCCTTAAAATTCTTACGGCGCTAAAATGGACATGATATGAGGTAGCACCATGGGATTGGTATCAATACCCTTGTTGTCTGTCTCCATAACTTAAGTTGCGATAACACATTGGAATCTCTCTCTTCCATCGGCTTGGTCGGTGCCTTTATCGGCGGATTGGTCTCCTTCTTTTCGCCCTGCACGCTGCCCCTGTTACCGGCCTACCTCTCGGTGGTCACAGGCGGTAGTGCCGGTAAAGCCGACAGGCGGTTAGAGGCATTGACCCTCAGTGCCTTCTTCGTCTTCGGCTTCAGCATCGTGTTCATCCTACTCGGGCTCGGCGCCAGTAGTATCGGGCAACTGATGCGAGGGTATCGCCAAGAATTCAACTGGGTTGCCGGCTCGGCGGTGATCGTGCTGGGCCTCTTTATGACCGGCGTGTTCCGATTGCCGCTATTCCAGCGTACCTTTCAGTTCACACCCAATGTCCAGGGTGGCTCCCCGCTGTCGGCGACAGTGTTCGGGGTCTCTTTTGCCATCGGTTGGACCCCCTGTATCGGCCCTATACTAGGCGCTATTCTGATGGCCACGTCTAATGCTGCTAGTGCCCAGGCTGGAATGATTTATCTAAGTGCCTACTCGGCAGGACTGGCGCTACCTTTTCTTGCCAGCACTTTACTGATTAACCGATTTGCTCTGCATCGGCAAAGCCTGGGAAGGTGGAGTGCCTATGCTCGCCCCGTGGCGGGCACGATTGTGATCCTGATGGGTATTGCTATCGTTACGGGGTATATGACACGGCTTTCAAGTATCATGGTTGACCTTTTCCCCTCCCTGGCGACCCTGGGGTAGCCAGGCCGTCAGAGAAGTAGAGATTAATTTTCATACTGACTCCTTAGGAAGCTGATTAGGCTGAGCTAGTCTCCTAAAAGGAGATTATTTTTATAATGCTTAGAGCTTAATTGCTTTCACTATTAATTTAGTTCTTCACCTAATTACTTTAATTAGGAGCTCGTGGCGAGGTAACGTACAAGCGCAGCGAACGCTTCAGTGTTTTTTTGAAAAAAACATTTATTATAGTAGGCCTTCCTGAATCCTAGCTGAATAATAAAAATTATGGCAAGTAACGCACAGCTACCTGGTTTATCTTTATATTTCGTGAGTATCTATCAGATTACCTTTCCTTGATTTTTCTTTTGGGTTGTTCTAGCTTTATCATGCCAAGCAGAAACTATGGTAAATAAAATATGGTTTAAAAAATGGAGAACCGAGATGGACTTAAAAAAATATGAAAACTGCATTGAAGCTTGTCACGTATGCGCTGCTTATTGTGACAAGTGTGCAACTGAGTGCCTAAAAGAAGACAACGTAAAAATGATGGCGGAATGTATTCGCCTTAACATGCAATGTGCTCAAATTTGTCGGTTAGCTGCCTCATTTATGGCACAAGAAAGTGAGTTTGCACACGAGATCTGCCGTCTATGTGCCGACATTTGTAAGAAATGTGGTGATGAGTGTGCAAAACATGATGCACCTCACTGCCAAGAGTGTGCTCAAGCTTGTCATCGCTGCGCTGAAGAATGTGCCGCAATGGCCAGCTAAGCTTCAAGCCAGCCGGGGCGAGCGCTTCGGCTGGGCGTCATTTTCTAGGGGGTTATATACATTAACTGAGGCTTTCAAATGTTGGTGTTTGCTTTTTTTAATATCTAAAAGGGGCTCGCTTGCGAACCCCTTTTGAATTAGTTATAATTAATAATGTCGCTTAGTAAGCGACATGTAGTTCATAACTGTTATTGCTATTTTCCTTAGTGCCCCCCATTGAGCTACCTGTCACCTCAAGCTGATAATTGCCCGGTTGCAGCTGACGAACAAGTTCAAAGTGACCCCGTGGACTGGACGCTTCTGCTACTTGTTTTCCAGTTTTGTCATAAAGCACAGCTGAAATGCGGTTGCCAGTGCTGGTAAAACCTGGGAAGTGCTCACTCGCTACTTTCAGTGTAGTCGCTTGTTCAATGTTAATATTGAAACGCTTCGATTGCCCCTGAGCAAGCATCTGTGTAGAAGATACGCCTCTTTCTAGTAAGGGAAGATCCTGTGTTGTATTGCCTAAGCTCGCTAATACAGGTGTAGAGAAGATACTTGCTACTACTGCACTAAAAACAATTGCTTTAATTTTCATGGTGGTTTACTCCGTTGGTTATTTACAATTTAATAATAACCTTAGAGTATGAATTGAAGCTGAATTTAGTGGTTTATTAGCAAAAAAAACGCCACCTTCCGGTGGCGCAAGTTATAGAGTGCTTAACGATTTAAAACATTAACCTGACACCTGCCACCACGCCGGTATCTTCGGTATTATTCCCACCAGCACGAGATAGGTCGGCGGTATCGCCATACTCTTTTACCCAGTAAGCGCCCACGTAAGGCGCAAAGCGTCTGGTCACTTCGTAGCCCAGGCGCATGCCGACACGCACTGAGTTAAGGCCCTCACCCACACCAAATTCCTCAACTTCGCTGGCAGCTACGGCAATTTCGGTGCGCGGCTGTAGGTAGAGCCGCTGTGTCAGGCGCAGATCGTACTCGCCCTCAAAACTAGCGGCCACGTCGCCATCTTCACTCACTTGCATAGCAACGTCGGTTTCAATGCCGTAGGGCATCACACCTTGTAGGCCGACAACCCCATAGGTGCGTTCGGCGTGATCATCGGAGAACACACCGCCTTGGTAACCGATACCCCCCTGTAACTCCCAAAAATCAGCCACTAGGCGACTATAGAGTAGTTCCAGGGATTCAAACTCAGCATCTTCACCGTCGCCTTGGACATTCTCGCCCTCTGACTTCAGGTAAACACGGTTGATATCACCGCCATACCAGCCTTGAAAGTCCCACACGACGGCCTCCTCGCCGTTATCGGGTACGCTATATTCAAGACGATCAAAGAGCGCCATACCCATATTGTGTTCCATCGTGGGCGCTGGCCAATCTTTCGGCGCGTCGTAACCATCTTCCGCATGGGCAGCGGTGGTCATGACAAACGCTAAGCTAATGCCAGTAAAATAAAGCTTAGTTTTCATACTGCCTCCTTAAGAAACCTGAACAACGCGGAACATTCCGGCATCCATGTGATAAAGCAGGTGGCAATGGAACGCCCAACTGCCTTCAGCATCTGCCGTAATCAGTGCCGAAACCCGCTCGCCGGGCTTAACGTTCAAGGTGTGTTTGCGCGGAATTAGCTCGCCCTGACCGTTTTCTAGCTCCATCCACATACCGTGGAGGTGGATAGGATGCTCCATCATGGTGTCGTTGATCAGGATTAGGCGCAGCCGCTCATCTTTCACAAAATGGATTGGGCCGGTCACTTCGCTAAACTTCTTGCCGTCGAACGACCACATGTAACGTTCCATGTTGCCGGTCAGGTGCAGCTCAAGCTCACGGCCTGGTTCGCGGCGGTCAGGCCATGGCGTGAAGGCTTTAAGATCGCGGTAGACGAGTACTCGACGTTCGTTGGGGTCGATGCCTATGCCCGCCTGGTCGTAGCGAGAGCCGGGCTGGGCTTCACCGGCAATGAGAATGCCGTTTTCGCCGACTTTCGCCTGCTCGCCCGACATGCCGCCCACATTAGAATGATCCATGCCCTCCATGTTGGAATGATCCATCCCCTCCATATTAGAGTGATCCATGCCTTCCATACCAGCATCGTCACCGCTCATTCCCGGCATATTGGAGTGATCCATACCTTCCATATTCGACATGCCTGAATGATCCATACCTTCCATGTCACCCATGCCATGAGCGCCCATGGCTTCCATGCCGCGGTCGGCAATTTGGCGGCGCTTGGGAATCTCCGCCTGCATGCCTTCACGCGGGGCTAGCGTGGCGCGAGCGTAGCCACTCCGATCCATGGCTTCGGCGAAGATGGTATAGGCTCGATCATCTTCTGGTGAAACAAGCACATCGTACGTTTCCGCCACGCCAATACGGAACTCATCAACAGGCACGGGTTGCACTGGCTGGCCATCGGCAGCAACGACGGTCATCTTCAAACCAGGTATACGTACATCAAAGTATGACATCGCCGACCCGTTAATCACGCGTAGTCGTACCCGCTCACCAGCCTTGAACAGCGCATTCCAGTTTTCTTGGGGGGAGTGACCGTTAAGCAGGTAGGTATAAGTACTGCCGGTCACATCGGCGATATCCCGAGAACTCATGCGCATTTTGGCCCACATACCGCGCATCTCGGCGGTTTGTGAGAAACCCTTTTCGCGAACATCGGCGAAAAAATCAGCAATCGTGCGCTCTTGGAAGTTGTAATAGCCTTCCATGGTTTTCAGATTACGAAATACCGACATGGGGTCTTCAAAGGTCCAGTCGGTGAGCAGTAGCACATGCTCACGGTCGTAGCGGATGGGTTCGCGCTCGGCGGCGTCAATTATCAACGGCCCGGCGTGGCCGAGCTGTTCCTGCAAGCCGGAGTGGCTGTGGTACCAGTAGGTACCGTTCTGGCGGACAGGAAAACGGTAGGTGAAGGTTTCACCAGGTGCTATGCCTGCAAAACTGACCCCAGGCACACCGTCCATCTCCGGTGGCAAGATGAGGCCATGCCAATGGATCGACGTGGACTCATCCAGCAGGTTGGTAACACGCAGTACGGCGTCTTGACCTTCTTTCAGACGAATCAGTGGGCCAGGGCTAGTACCGTTAATGCTAATAGGGTGGGCTTCTTGTCCGTCAATCGGAATGGATTCACGGCGGATAGCCAGTGATATCTCGGGCCCTTCTTCGACGCCCTGTGCATAGACATTCGTACGGCCCCAGGGGTTTGCCCAGGCGGGAGTTAGCCCCATTGCGGCAGCGGAACCTAACCCTAAGGCAGCACCGCCTTTTAGGACTTGCCGGCGAGAAAGCGGGTGAGAAATAATGCTTGAGCGTGCCATGTGTAACTCCCATCAATGATGAATGACACCATCTTGATGGAAGAACCTGAAACAAAGCTGAATAATGATTAATTAGCTACTTCACCCGCTAGAGGCAGGATAATCGTAACGCGCAGTCCACCCAGTGGACTGCGCTCAAAATACGAGTGCCCTGAGTAGCGGGCAATTAGCTGCGCAAGAATCGACAGGCCTAAGCCGTAGCCGGGACGGCGTTCATCCAGTCGTGTGCCACGCTCTCCCAAGCGCGAAAGATCCTCTTCTGCAACGCCGAGGCCGTCATCATCAATGGTGAGCGTGAGTGTGGTTGCGGAGACGGCAATATCGCAATTAACGCACCTATTCGACCATTTGCCAGCGTTATCGAGCACGATGCCTAATATTTCAGAAAAGTCGTGAGCCTCAATAGGCACTTGGTCTTTCTCGCCTGCCGAGTGGGCGAGGTTGAAGATACGCTCAGGGTAAAGGCTGCGGAACATCTCGATGAGCCGTGAACTATCACGCGTGACGTTGGCCATTCGCCCCGCGTTAGGGCCTGCAATACGTGAGCGACGCAGCTCCGCATCCAGCTGGGCGTTAATATCCTCAATACGGCTGAGCAGTTTATGGCGTCGGGTTTCATCAATGGGCCGATTGCCACGCAGTACTTGGGTAACGGCTGCCAGCGGGGTTTTTAATGCATGTGATAGGTTCGCGACCGACTCTCTGGAGCGCTTCAAGCGAAGGTCAATGTCATCCATAAACCAGTTCAACTGGTCGACTAATTCATCTAGCTCAGAAGGGGCTATTAATGACAAGCGATCACGTTTGCCCGCTCGCAATGCTTCAAGCTGTTGACGCAGTTGCCAGAGTGGCTTAAGTCCACGATTAACCGCTAACATGTTGAGTATGATGAGCATTCCTAACAGCACGCTGGCAATCCCACCGACCCACCAGTGCAATGTTGCAAGCCCTGCTTCTACTTGAGAGAAGTCCTCACCCACCAGCAGCACACCCTGCGTGCCCTGCCATTCAAAATGGCGACGATAGACGAGCATGTGTTGCTCGCCGCGATTCACGTCTATTAGAGCATTGCCGCTTTCATCTAGCAGCGGAGCCAGCTGTTGCTGCCATTGTGGGTCGGAAGCGCTGACCGAGCCGTTGAAGCGGAGTACGTAGAGATGATGAAAGACTTGATAGCCTTGGCTAACCGAGTCAAGCGCGGCAGGCACGGCGGCTTCACCTTGCTCAAGCTGCGTGACGGCATGGTCGGCTTCGCGCTGAAGACGCTCACCCAAAAAATCCCGAGCAAGATTCTGTAACAATATGCCATGCAGTAGCCAGGTCGTCACCACTACGAATAGTGCCACGCCTCCTAGCCAGGCGAGTAGTCGAAAACGTAAACTGCGCCGATCAATGTGAAGCAAAGAAATACCCCTGGCTGCGGCGAGTTTGGATAATTGATTTGCCTAGATAACGGCGCAGACGAGCGATGTAGACTTCCACCAAGTTAGGTGCGGCAGCGTCCTGATCCAAGGCGTAGAGCTGCTCTAGTAGCTGATCTTTCGAGTGAATACGGTCTGGATGAAGCATTAAGTAGCGCAGTAATCGAAACTCCGTTGCTGTTAGCGAACGCCACGTTTCTCCTTCTAAGCACACGCGTTGACCCGCCTCATCCAACGAGACACCGTTAAGCGTAATCACATGAGATAACTGGCCAGACTGCCTACGCAACAAGGCCTTCAGGCGAGCCATAAGTTCGGCTTCGTGGAAAGGCTTGGTGAGATAGTCATCGGCTCCGGTTTCAAGTCCGATAACTTTATCTTCCCAGGTATCGCGCGCCGTCAAAATCAAAATAGGCGTACTGCGCTTCTGCTTGCGCCAATGAGCGAGAAGATCTAACCCCGACCCATCGGGCAAACCGACATCTAAAATAGCCAGCTCATAATCCTCGGTTGCCATCAGCGACTTGGCCGCTTTCAATGAAGCGGCCAAATCAACCAGGTAACCGTTGTCCTTGAGACTCTCTGCCAAGCTTTCTGCTAACAAATCATCATCTTCGAGTAGCAACAGTTTCATGGGTCTGCGTCAGATTAGAGAGAAAAATTACCGTACATGCCGGATTCATAATGACCAGGAATGTTACAGGCATACTCTAGCTCGTTAACATTGTCAGGGACACTCCATAATAAAGTCCCGGTTTCACCAGGCGCAATGGTGACACCTGCCATGCTCATATTGGCCATATCGTGGCCTTCACCTTGTGACATGTTTGACATGTCATGACCTTCGCCATTTGCCATGTCTAGCATCATTTGACGATGCTCTTCCTGGGCTTCTTTACTGCCAATCACAAATTCATGCTCTAAATTGCCGGTGTTGGTGATTTCAAATTTAACCACCTCCCCAGCCGCCAGTTCTAGCTCTTCAGGGTCGAACCACATATCGCCAGCCTCAAGGCTGATCGTGCGGTCAACGTCAGCCTCGGTTAGGTTATTGCCACCACCGCCGTGGCCGGGTGCAGCCAGCGCCGCGCCCGTGATCAGACTTAATGAAAGGGCAAACAAAGACGTTGTTAAAAGAGTGTAGCGCATGGTCATTTACCTCAGAGGTTATTGTCACCCGTTCTTTATACGGTGTTAACCTGAAACGAGCCTGAACCTACAGTAAAAATATGACCTGCCGGATAAGTAGCTATCACGAAAACTTGCAAGCGCAAGGCCTTATTTCGGGACCTTTTTTAATTCAATACAGCATCTTCCGCTTAATAGTGAAATTTGTTCAGTTGCCGATGTCGGCAGCAGGGATGCTCTTGGTCATCACTGCGCATCATTGTCGGCAGAAAATAGTTGCCCCTTGTTGATGATGATGGTAGAGCTAGTTACTTTTATCGCTATGACCGGACGTCGGCTTTCCACTTCATCTATATTAACCCTTGTGTCTACATTTCCTGAAAGTTTTGCCACAAGATGTTAATGCGAGCGTACAAGCACCATGAGCGCTCATCATCGACGTTGATCTATCAGCAGAAGGTGTAGCTCGTTAAATATCGCCCTCATGAACTCAATGACCAGCCGATGCTGGCCAGTTTGATCTAGATCAGCGTGAAAAAACCAGAGGACAGCTCTTGCAAAAGACCAGTGGCTCCCCAGGGATGACAGAAGCAGAAAGGCTGAACCAGCACTGCACCTGTATCACTCTAGACCGACGAGCAGCCACCCAAAGTCTTATCGACCAGTTGGGCGACGATGCCGATGAGGCCTTTATCCGTTCGACCTGGCATCAACTTTTCTCGAATGTCGCTGTCTTTGTCCCATCTCAGGTTCTGGAGCAGATGAGGGCCACTGTTCAGGCCATAGAAAACGCCGCCGCTCTTCCCGACTATCAGCGACAAGTACTGTCTTGGGCCCCGCAAAGTGCACAGTTAAACCCCGGCCCAGTAGGTGTCTTCATGGGCTATGATTTCCATCTCGGCGAGGACGGGCCTCGCCTCATCGAAATCAATACCAATGCCGGAGGTGCATTTCTTAACGCGATCCTGGTACGGGCCCAACTGCAGTGTTGTGGTGATGCTAAAAGTGCGGCCGGGTCTGCCGACTTCGAGGCTAAAGTGATAGCCCAGTTCGAGAGCGAATGGCGTGCCCAGCGTGGCAATGGACGTCTGGAGAGGATAGCTATCGTTGATGATCAGCCTATGGGGCAATACCTCTATCCTGAATTCAAACTTGCCCAGCAGTTATTACGGCGTCATGGCATTGATGCTCTCATCCTCTCGCCTGGCGACCTTCGGTATGAGTCAGGCATGCTATACAGCGGCGGTAAGCGAGTAGATATGGTTTACAATCGCTTAGTGGATTTTGGGCTCGAAGCACCCGGAAACTCCGCCTTACACTCTGCCTGGTTGGACGGAGGCGCAGTCATAACCCCAAATCCCCATGCACACGCATTGTTCGCGGACAAACGCAACTTGGCTGTGTTATCAGATCCCGCGACGCTTATGGCTTGGGGGTTGAGCGCTCAAAATGCCGAATTACTTCGCTCTTGTATTCCCCGTACCTTACAGGTCAGCGCTGATAATGCTGATACCCTTTGGCAACAGCGACGGCAGTGGTTCTTCAAACCTGTCGCAGGCCACGGAAGTAAGGGAGTGTACCGGGGAAGTAAACTCACCAAAAAAACATTCAGCCAAATCTTGGAAAGCGACTATATTGCCCAGGCCCATGTGCCTCCCTCCGAACGCCTCGTTCTGGTCGATGGACAGCGTAAAAATCTCAAGGTCGACGTTAGACTGTATACCTATCGCGGCACACTGTTAATGGCCGCAGCGAGACTTTATCGAGGACAGACGACCAATTTCCGTACGCCAGGTGGGGGGTTCGCACCTGTGCTTCTCATGAAAGATTAGTTATCAAAAATATGATCTAAAGAGTTTGTCCCACAACTTATGCGATTATCGTGATAGGGCGTGGAACTCATCTTGCAAGGCGATCGCCTCACTTCGGCCCGCGATTAGTTATTCGGAAATTGCTCCCAGCAACCTTTCAATTGCGCGCAAGTTTTTCCTGCGTTTGGATTTAAAGCCTGGAAACTTACAATATTATCAGCTACGCGGATGAAACCTCGTCAATGAAGGCTGCCCTTAAAGGGGTATCTCTGGAGCGATATAGATAGCCACCTAGCCGAGCGATGGCCTTCATATAGAAACCATGTCGCGTCGCTGACCCAGTCGAGGCGGTGGAATCGACCGGTCGACCAGAACTAATAAATGATCAGTAAAGAACCGTTGCTAGCAAGGCAGCCGGGAACTGATGCCTAAGAATGATCAGTCCGGATACGATGTAGCCGAGCATAATGCCGATGGTGAGTCGATCGGCTGTGGTGAAGCACATATCCTCAATCCGGTAGCCAGTTTTTCAGATTCCATCATATACGTGTGTGCTAACGCACAGATCGTGTGATGTCAGACCCTGAACATGATGGTGCGGGTCCGTGTCGTTTGATCGCCAAGGTATCGGTCGCGTTACTATCCGCGCTAGATAACGAATAGTGCATTATGGAAATACAATCCTAATAATGTCAGGAAGGGTCTCCTCATGAATAGAGTCAACACTGCAGCAATGGCTTTTTGTCTTCTCGCTGTTCTGCCTAGGGCAGCATCCGCCCAAAACTCAGAGTACGGCCCACGGGTGTCCGTGAGTTTTCGATCTCTGGAACTGGCAGTAACGATCGGAATTTTAATAGCGGAAACTTCGGCGTGAGACTGTTGATCTTGGTTGGTATCTGAGGGATAACATGGTTGCCGGTGTTCGGCAAAGCGTCAATTACGCCGATGTCGAAGGCGAAGGCGGGCGTCACAGATGGTTTCTGGAACGGCTCAACCCGTGGTTACCTAACCCATCAGTTCCTTGATGGTCGTGCGCGGCCCTTCGTCGGTGCTAGCCTCGGTGGTATCTATGGAGACGGCGTCAAAGACAGCGCCTTCGCGGGACGGGAAACGGGTATGAAATACTATGTTCTGCCCAAGGCCTATTTCCTCGCTCGCGCTGAGTATCAGTTCCTGTTCAGCGATACCGACGATGCCACCGATGCGTTTCAGGAGGACGGTATCTGGGCTTATACGATTGGTCTGGGCTACAATTTCTGAACCACATCAAGATGCCACGAACCACCACGGCCACGTGGCGGGTGTGCATCTCTTGTCGCGCGCGGATGGCATCGGCCTTGCCTTCCGGATAGCGTTGCTTATAGCTATTAAGCTAGGTTCTTAACTACCTAAGGTGGTTGTCCTGACGGTCACCCATTCGGTGATGTCACCCTTGTCAGCACCGCCGTGATCAGCAGGATAACCACGACCAGCACCACCTCCAGCGCAATACTGCGCTGCAAACGTCGTGGGGCTGTTGCATCGCCGCTCTCAAAGGCAGGTACAAGCCGCCACTTGTTCGCGGCAGCAAATAACAGCAGCACCGCGACAATCAATACTTTGCCGATCAAGAACTGTCCATATGCCGTGGTGAGCAGGGGTGTGAGACCGCCTGTTAGCAGCGTGGCCAAAGTGACGCCCGCCAGTACCAACACGCCAACTCCGCCCATGGCGAGTTGCCCGAAACGGGTCAGAATGCGGGCGGTATTGCCGTGGTTGTAATGTTGCCCCACTAAGTGGAACAGCGGCCACAGCGAGGCTACCCAGAATGCTGCCGCCATCAGGTGAACGATCAGCAAGACAGCCAGAACGAGGCGTGGGGTGTTTACTGTATGCCCCACCTGCACGAATGCCAGCATCACCAATAAAACGCCTACTAGGCTCAAGCTGTTGGCTGTTTTCGAGAACGCTAAGTTATTAAGCTGAATCGCCTGGACCAGCAGCAAACCAGCTACCACCAGTATTAGTCGACCCCCGGACGCGCCATCGAACACGATCCCGAGCAACATTGGGTTGGTTGCAGCCGCTATATTGCCGCCTCCAAGGTAACCAGCTTCTAAAGACCACTGGAACAGAATCAGGATGACCCCCGCCCAGGCAGAAAGGACACCCATGCGGGCGACGCGCCTCCGGTCGTGATCAGGGAGCCGGGGAAACGCTAGACGAAACAACACGGCCCCCGTCGCGACTAGGGCGCTAAGGTAAATCCCGGCCGCCACGAGAATCATCGCGACGGTCCAGACATCGAGGCTATTTACGGAGAACCACCAAGCCACGGGTCAGGGCTCGACCGAGAAGTTAAAACCGTCGGACATCATGTGTCCGTCATCCGATAGGCCGCGCCAGTGCACCTGGTAGTCCCCAGCCGAAAGAATTTCACCGGGCTTCACGACGTAGCGTTCGACCTGTTCACTGCCTGGCTGACCATCAAGAGGAACGGGGCCGTTTGGGCCTGTCACTTCAAACTGGGTGATGCGCATCATGCCACCAAACTCGATGCCAATCTCTGCTGGGGAATCCTGAATGGTGACGCCATCCTTAGGCGAAGTGCTTGCGCCCCCTTCATGGGCCAGCACTGGGATTGCTAGCGACAGCAACAGCGTTGCTAAGGTAGCGTGAATGATAGGGAGCGAACTCGTCTTCTTTTGCATACCGTATCCTTATATATTTTTAGGGTTGAATGGATGCCGTTACTTCATCGCGGAGGCGCTAAAACTGATTCGGCTGAGCCTTCTTACATCGTTCATCTGCCCTGTTTGGCGAACAAGGCGCATGGCGTCGTGCTTTTCTTCATGGAAATGAGTCGGTGTTAAAACGTGCCAACCTGAAACAGGGCTAAAATGGCGGAAAAAATGATCTGTGACAACACTTAGGTATTGGGATCGGTTTCTCCTTTACCTTTGGGCCACCTATAGGTTGTAGGCTTATAACGAAAGCTAACTCCGCCTTCTTCCATTTTTAATGGATAAGGCGATGTCTCGACCAGCAACATGATAAGAGGAAATATCATGGTTAAGCACAAGATGATCTTTGCCATTGGTCTGGCTGCAAGCCTCAGTGTCCCCAGCAGCGCCATCTTCGCTCAAGGTATGAGCCAAGGCGCCCAAGGTCAGGGCAATATGATGGACGGCCAAGTCGGTATGGGTTCGGGCATGATGATGGGCAGTCAAGAAGGCATGTACCCAGGAATGATGATGGGAGGGCAAAGCGGGATGATGCCTTGTCCAATGATGGAAGGCATGGGGAGTATGTCCGGCATTGGCGGTATGCTCGACGAGCAGCAGATGAGTACCATGCGTGAGATGCGCCAAGAACACCGCGCGGCCCAGCTTGAGCGGATGGGCGAATTGATGAACCTGCGCGACGACATGATGCAAACCATGCAGACTGAACGCCCTGAACCAGAGGAAATAAAGGCGCTGCATGCTCAAATGGCCAACCTTCATGGCGATATGATGGCTGATAACGTGCGCATGCATAATCAGATGCAGGACTTACTGACCGATGAGCAGCGTGAACAGATGAGAGGAAGCATGCCCAGCCACCATGGCCCGCAATAAGCCTTGGCGATTGCCTCTTTTTTTAGGAGTGATGGCATGATGAACGCGGAATGTTTTGCTTTTATGGGGTCAATGGGGTGGCTAGGCTGGTTGATGCCCCTGGCCATGCTGTTATTAATTGGCTTGGCGATCGCTTCGCTGGCCAAGTACCTCTTCAGTCGTTCACGCTAAGGAGTTGAAAATAATGCAACATATGAGTCTGGATTCATAGAATAACCGCAGCACTTTGGATCACACAGTAGAGGAAGGAGGGCCAGCGCCGGTACCCTCTCGACTTTACCGACCAAAGTGAAGCAGAGAATGGGATACCGACAACTGACCCAGG
>Ga0208919_1000313_pt1 | contig 35382 bp, 40 predicted proteins | sample 4_EtaG_FD_184076 | JGI IMG/M metagenome (GOLD analysis project Ga0208919, IMG submission 184076) | Marine viral communities from the Subarctic Pacific Ocean - 4_ETSP_OMZ_AT15127 metaG (SPAdes) (version 3) | ecosystem: Environmental > Aquatic > Marine > Oceanic | place: Pacific Ocean | collected...
TCACTATATAATTTACACCATGACCACGAAGTTAATTTTGTTGACCAATGGTATACAAAATTTAAAAAATTATAAATATATTTATCAAACATTTTTCCTTTCAAATGGTACAACGTTAGTCATGTCCACTTTTTTTACTTGTTTATCTCGTTTAGTTGGCATAACATCTAACACTTCTTTTGTGTCAAGATCTACAAAAATTAGTTGTACATCTAATTCTTTTTGTTTTTTAGTTTGTGATCTATTAACTTTATAACCATTCTTTGTACGTAAACTCAATGCTTTGACATCAACTAATATTACATCACCGACGCCATTTTCATCAATCAATACCAAATCAACAGGTCCATGTTGTGACATATTACGATGCACTGAATATCCTAAATTAATAAAATATTCAGCAGCAATTAATTCTGCACGATCACCTTTTATATGTTTACTGTGCGCCATGTTGTACCGCCATTCTAACTACTGTAGTCCATGGATTCATATCCATATGTTTAGTGCAAGCTGTCAGAAACACCATCATCAATCCAACCCATATCATCGATTTCATAAAACTCTCCTTCCGAATCACAGTCCCAACACTGATGCACTGTTGACTCATCTTTCTCTAAACTTGCTACCTTAACATATCCATTACCTTTACAGGTAGGACATATGTGTATTTTTACTTTAGCTTTTTTTAATTTTTCCATTTAATTTTTTCACTTTCTCATTTGCGATTGATTCAATGGTTTTACTAATTGACAATTTGGCATCGGGCAATAAGACCTTCGATAGCTCAATCAATTTCTTGTATGTCTCATGTGTTAATGATACATTTCTGTATTTAGTTATATCCGTCATAATTCCTTTCATTTAATTATGATGATAATATAGGAGATTAATATTAAAAGTCAATGACAAAATTTGTGTTAATAATGTTTTTATGTAGCGCTATCCCTGGTAATGAGTGTCAGCTTTTAGATACACCAATAAGAGAGTTTGATACTTACCATAAATGTGCGTATTATGGTTATGATCATTCTAGTATATTACTAAAAGAATTTAATACAGATTTTGTAGACACTAATAAGGTTTTTACTGCGTTTAGTTGTAAAGAAGATGCAAGTATTTGACAATGTGTCTAAATTGTGTTATGGCTCAATCTTCTCACCACAATTAAACCTATCCATCTTACTCTCTCTTTGGATAGGTGTATTCATACTAAACCCTGTAATTTCCGTGCACGTACTTTTACAGGGCCAAAGGCTCCACACCTCCACCGGACTTGCGGTTTCATAGGTTGCCGTACAGAGGCTAGCGCGTAGCATTACTTGGACGGAGGTCCTTTTCATCATCAAAATTTTATCTACACATACAACCAATCAAACTACCGCTGCCATCTTTCATGATGTGCAGGTTTAACGTGTCAACGTAGCCTGTTAGTTTTAGTCTTAGTATCTCGCACAGATCCATGCAATTTACTGGTTCCAATAAAGACACATGTTCCATCATTTGCTTTGACAACGGAATTAATTGATATAATCCGTCGTTTAGTATTATTAATTCCATTTGTATGTTCCTTTATTAGTTTATACCAAAGATCTTTATATTTTGGGTCTTTAGTTTTATTCCAATTATTTGCCGCTTCGTCTATTCTTTCTTGTAGATTCAACATGTGTTGTTCCTAACGTTATAATTTTATTTATACTCGGTGCTTTTAATGTTGCACTTACACCATATCTTTTCCATGCTTTTTTCATTAAATTTAACTCTAATAAAAATGTTGACCACTGACTTTGTGATGCGCCTTCTACGTTTATTGTTACTGTTTTCATATATACCTTTCTTTTCTTTCTATATAGGATATTAATTGATGTTTGTCAACGCCCTTGTCCAACATATTTTTTAAACATACGTCGCTTACTTTTGTTCATTTTTGCAAGACTAGGATTTCTACCTATGCTTGTTTTATGAAACACAGGCTCGTGATCTACTTTTGAGTATAAACCTTTAGACTTCTTGGCCATCTTTTAACACTAATTCTGATTTTTCTTTTTCTGATAATGCTACAGCCGGTATATAACTAATTCTACCATTGATGTGTTGTCTAAGATTTTCACCACATATAGTGCATTTATATATTTCTGGCACAACTGATACTAAAAGTGTTTCTTCACTACACTCTGGACACACACCATTAACAACTTCTGTTTTAAATCTTATTGTTTTTTTAATAGCCATTAATTTGCTAGTGGATTGGAAGAAGATGCTTTTAACTCTTCTATTTGTACTTGTAATAATTCTATTTGTTTTTCGTTAACTAAAATTTTTGTATGACCATGTTGTACACTTAATGCTTCAACTTTTTCTTCTAACACTGCAATTTGTGAAGAGTAATCTGCTGATTCTTTTGCTTCTAATACTTCTAATTTAGTCATGACTTCACCATATTTAACAAAGCCACCACCAATTGCTGCAATAACACCTAGTAAAGCTGCAACACCTGCTAATTGATTTTTAATTTTATCCATTTTGTAGTACCTCCAACTCCAATAAGATCTGTTGTTTTCTTGAATTAATCTCTTGAAGTTTTCTTGCTTTAATCTCCATCTTATCATTTTGGATATACGTTGCAAGACTCTTATTTGAATAAATTACCCTATTATCTATAAGGTTTAATTGATCTAAATATATGTCTTTTGGTGCATAAAATGCTACATTATAAGAATCTAATGATACTTGGTCCGTGGTCATTGCTTCCATTTTAATTATATTTTTTATTTGTAGATTTTTAGATATATTTTTTATATCCTTATCAACTTTTTCCATTACTCTTGCAATATTTTTAACGATAGCTTTTTTCTGTTGTATTTTTTTTTGTTCGGCAAGCTTCTTAGTCTGAACAGTGGACTTTTTAGCAGTCTCGCTAGTAGGTTTCTTTTCTTTAATTTCTTTTTTTTCATTTGTTTGTTTTACCATCTTAGTAGGTTTTTCTTCAACCGATTCTTCTTCAACCATTTCTGTTGATTCTTCTTTTACAACTTCTTCTTCAACCATTTCTGTTGGCTCTTCCTCTACTATCTCTTCTACTATTTCTTCTTCAATAATTTTTTCTTCTGTAAAAGTCTCCTCTTCTTGAGAAACCATTGGTAAGAAACTTGCAATTATTTCTTCTGTTTCTTCATATATTTCTTCCTCTTGTGGTAACATCATTGAAAAAAAAGAAGTGCTTACTTCTTCCTCCATAGGCATTTCTTCCATAATTATTTCTTCTTCCATAATTATTTCTTCTTCCATGGGCATTTCTTCCATAACAATTAACATTGGTTCAAATGTCATTTCTTCAAATTCTTCTTCTATAATTTCTTCCATAGGTGGTGCTATAAGTGTAAACTCTTCAAACATTTCTTCAATATACTCAAATGTAAATTCTTCAAATATCTCTTCTTGTAACTCTTCAAATATATCTTCTATCTCTTCTATAATTTCATTTGCTATAACTGTATTGTCATATGTCATAGTCAGTTTAGCGCCTAACAAGTTAGGTCCACCTAAATCAACTAATGGAGATCCATTATCAATACCAGTCCAAGTCCAATCAAATTGATTGGAGCCAATGCCATTGTATATAACTTGATCTGTATATTTATCTGCATTTGCATAATAACCTGAGTCTGTATTTCTTATTTGATCTACTTGAGATAACACCTCACCATCAGAATCTAATATTTTTACCGTTGTTTTAAATGTATCTCTTCCTGATCTAGATTGACCACATTGAGAAGATGATCCAGACCATTCACAATTTTGTACAACTGTAGTAGAATCTAATGTTATACCATTGTCTAACATATTTTGTGTTGTAGTCTCACTACCTGTTGTAACGCCAACTAAATCACCGGTATAATTTAAACTACCTGTGCCTGACGATGTGCTACCAACTTCTACTTCTTGGTAATTCCAATTTTGATTTGTGCATGTAGTATTAACAGATGTAAATGATGAACAGCTTGACTGTACATTAGGAATGTTAGTATCTACTGATTGTAGGTTAGATGCGGCTCCTGTGCCATTAGGTAATAAATTACCTGTTGTAATACTATCAGCTTGTGCAGCTGTAATTAAAAACAAAAATGGTATTAGCCATTTCATTCTAGTATAAGTTTTTTAATACTTCTACTGCCATCTATGTTATCTTCTAACTCTGCCATAGATTTTATGCATTGATATTTAACTTTGCCGTCAGGTTTTAATTGACGTTTAGCTACGCGTGCCCCTTTTAAACATTCAGACATTGAAGTTTGGATACGTGCTTCTTTAATCTCTCCGTTAATAATCATCAATAATGCTATTACCATTTCAGTCATATCTAATCGCTTTGTTAGTATTTCTTGCTAAATCTATCATACTAGATAAACCAGTAGAAAAAGCTTTAGCTTCATCAGGGGTATTAAAAGATATGAAGTCTCCTTTTTCTATTGCGTAATCCATTGCTTTTTCTCCTAAATTAATTAATTTACCCTCTATCATTCTTATTGTAGGAAACAATATTTCTTTACCTTGATACTCTCCACTTGCTGTTTTTACAGTTTCCATAGCCTCTGTAGTTGGAGTAGAAGGATCTAATGCTCTTTTTATCCATTCTCTATCATATGCATTATAAGACTCATTCATGTCCATTACCGTTTGCTCTTACTTTATCTTTTAAAGCCTCAAGATCCTCTAAAACTTTTTCCTGATTTTTTTGTAAGAATTGAATGTTAACTTTATTATGCATCATGTCTTCAATTCTTGTTTCAATTTGTTCTACACTTTTATAAAGATCCTCAAGTAAAAAATGTTGCTCTTGGTCCGTAGGGATCTGCTCACTTTTTTTTAACAAATCATTTTCAAACAGCTCACGTGATGTTTCTAACGATACTAATCTTGCAGTCAACTCGGTGTATGCGAACACGCCGGCTGCGACGAGTAAAATTAAGCTAGCAACCGTTTTCATCGGCATCTGTACAGCTGCTTCTTCAGATATATTTAAAGGTTTTTTATTCATTTAGGTGATTCCCATTTTACAGGTTTTTTCTTAGGTAAAATAACTTTTTTCTTCATATCTTTATCTACCTTATCAAATTCTTTTGTAGTTTTTGCTTCTTCTTGTAATCTTTTTTTCTCTGCTAGTGCCGCATCTCTTGCTATTTTCTTTTCTTTTTTCTCTCTAGCTTTCATACGTTTTACATATATGTCATAGTCTGGTCTTTCATTGTCATATTTAGACCAAAGTTTTTCTGCTTCTTTACCAATCTTACCATCTATTGGACAAGGTGTTCCTGCTTGTATCATAGATTCAAATACTCTTTCATCTTGACAAAGTATTGCAACAGCTGCAACTTTCATACCAAAATCATTAAGTATTCTTGCTAGTTTTAATCTTTCACAATTTTTATCTATAAAATGTTTACCACCACTAATACCAAGACCAAATGTCTGTACACCTAAAGATCCACCCACAGCACAAACGTCTTGCGTCATAGAGTTGTAAGATGGTGCACTAGAACTTGGTGGTGCTGATCTTATGTTTGAATTTGTTGTACTGTTTGTTGTACTATTAGAACTAGATCCAGATTGATATGTTGTAGTCGCGGTAGATGTATATCCACCTTCGATAGCTGTGTTAGATCCAGATGTATTTGTTTGAGTAGAACCCGGATATGCTGGTTGCATAAATGCTAACAACACAAATAGAATAATTAATATTCCTGTGAAATAGTAATTCATCCTACAACACTCCATTATTACGCTACCTGTCTACAAGAAGGACAAGTTTTTTTTACTCCATCTGGGTGTTTTTCACAAACTATCCTTATTTCTTTTTTTGGTAAATCTTCATAAAATTCTATATGTTCATCTTTGCATTTACAAAACTTACCAAAAATTTTTTCAATTAATTTTTTAATCATGTTTTTTTTCCTCAATCTCATAGAAGAACTTATCCGTATCTTCTGTTTTCCATTGACCCGTATCTTCTACGTTCCATTCGTTGGTTTGTACCTTCCAATCAGGAATATTATCTTTTACCGTAAAAGAAGGTAAGTCCCATATACATCTATTATTAGGTTGTGCTGCAAAATTGCCGTTATCTAACGCAATTATGTGAGCGCACTTATGTTCGTGCGGTACTTCAGAATGTTCCGTATCTAGTATATTACTCTCTGGATGTGCAAAGTCAACGGTAAATAAATATTTACCTTCGTGCCATTTTTTATCTTTACCTATATATTTTCCGTGTTGACCACTTAAAATATCATAAGTAGTAACAGCAGGATAATAACTAAAAGAATTCCAAAGCTCCAGTTCATCAAGTCTTTTGGAGGGAACAGACTTGGGTTCATAACCACGTTGAATAAAAGCCGTAATTGGGAGACGATAAAAGATTGCACCGTTTTCCATAATAGCATGCCATAAGATAGCGCGACCTGAAATACAGCTAAGACCAAAGATAATACAGTCTTCAACTTCTCCATGATGTTTTTGTAAGTCATATAAATATTCTCTCCTTATTTGTGCGTATTGTACAGGAATATTTGCATTTAAGTAAGCCATAAATTAACCTCATTTTATTGTACCCCAATTTGGTCCAGATTCATAGTCTACTTTGTTAGGTACTTCAAGGTTGACTGCCTCTTCCATAATGGTTTTTATTTTTTCTGCATGCACAGAATCTTTAACTGATATATCAAGTTCATCGTGCACTTGTATATGTGGTATTATACCTTCTTTGTATAATTCTAACATAGCTTTCTTTGTCATGTCCGCAGCACTACCTTGTATAAGTTTATTTAATGCTTTGTATGTGTATGCACGTTTGATCCCTGGTCCGTGTTCCATGAGCGCTGCATCATGTGGTAATGCTTTATGTATACCAAACTGATTAGGTTCCCATAAATGGAATCTACATAGTCGACCTAGTAAAGTTCTTACTCGACCAGAGTTTTGTGCACGTTGCATAACATTATCCATCAATTGTTTTACAAATGGAACTCTGTTGTGATATTGTTTAAACAAACTATCGGCTTTGTCTTTAGACACACCTAACTCTGCTTGTAATTTATTTTTACCCATACCATAAAACAAACCAAGATTTATAGTCTTAGCTTGTGATCTAGGTATTTCTGCCATGTCAGCAACAATATCATGAAAGTCTGCATCACCATCGTTGTATGCATCTAAAACATCGCCAACACCATATAAATTCTGTAAAGCAGCATAATGCACTACCAACCTAGGTTCTTGCTGTGAATAGTCAAAACAACCCCATGTATGGCCCTCCTCGGGTATAAATAATGACCTAATCCGTGGTCCAAGGTCTTTGTTTCTAGCAGGAATTTGCTGTAAATTAGGATTAGAATAACTAAACCTACCAGTCACAGTTCCGCCATTATCTGAACGCAATTGATTTATCTCTGCATGAATTCTACCTTTATGTGAATGTTTTAATATGGTATCAATAAACGTGGTATGGGCTTTGTTTATTTCACGGGCCTGGGCAATTAGTTTCACCAGTGGGTGGGGGTGATTCTGTAAAAAATTTTTAGTAAAGGAAGGTGCTTGTGTTTTTTCAGTTCTATCGTAATCTAGTTTTAGTTTATCAAAAACTTGTGCAATACTTCTTGCAGCCCATATTTGAGTGTCTATGTTGGTTTCTTTTTTTACTTTTTGGATTAACATGGCTTCTTGTTGCGCTAACTCTTGCTTCATTGTATGAGCTTTTTGAACGTCCACTCGAACCCCACGAAATCGCATGGCCACCAGACAAGGAAAAAGTTCCGTTTCCAGATCAAAAATAGATTGTATATCTTGGTAAAGTATTTCTTTTTTAAGTTCTTGCCATAACTCTAAAGTTATCTCTGCATCTTTTTCTGCGTATGCACCGACATAAATGGCAGGTAGTTTATACATTTCTGCCTTGGCGTCAACCCCCCAATCTTTTGCAGCTTGATATAAATCACTTTCATTTTTAGTTTTGCCAGTGTATCTTTTAGAACAGTTGTTTAAGTCATAGCGCATTTGATTTTCATCAACAAGGGCCGATGCTATCATCGTGTCTACAATTTTACCGCTGACACTTAAACCGAGCGCTTGTATCCAGCAGACGTCATACATTGCGTTGTGAAATATTTTATCTGCAGGTGTATCTAATACACCTTGAAACCATGTTAAAACTTTTTTACGATCCATGTTGCCACCACCTTCGTGAGCAATAGGATAATAACCTGACCAGCCTGGTACAGCTACAGCTATTCCTGTAACATCACCCTTATTAACTACAGATCCTGACCCCATTTTTATTAGGTCTGGGTCTTTAGTTTCTAAGTCAATTGCAATTTCATCATACTTAGAAAGGTCTGGAAAATTTTCAGGTGGTAACCATTCTGTTTGTGGTTTAAATAGAGGTGTCTGCATCGTAATCCCTTTCAAGTATCATTTCTAAATAATGTATAGCTTTTTCAATGTCTTGCTTCTTTCCTTTTACAGAATGCCTGCATATATATTTTATAGCATTGCCCTCTGCAAAAAGCAACTTGTTCTCGTTTATAAACTCTGCAGGTTGGATTTTCATGTTGCGATAATGTTTACCGCCGATTTGGTCTTCTAAAGAATTGTATGTTGTTCCTTTAAATAAATCTTTATGTGTCATAGTAAATATCCCTTCTCATATTTTTTTGGTTCTATTATGTGTAAGTTTTCTTTTGTTCTTGTTGCACCAACATAAAACAATCTGTTTTCATCGTCTGGATCTCTTTCGTAACCTTTCATAGTATTTTGTGTTAGATCTGTTAACAACACAACGTTTTGTGATTCACCACCTTTAGCACCATGTATAGTAGATAACTCTATTCTTGGTTTTTCATTTAGTCTTTCTCCATTTGCTCTCATCTTTCTTAAATAATCTACTTTAGTTTGTCCAGCATCATCAAATGCTTCAAACCAAACTGTTTTAATCTGTAAACCATAATCTTTTGTAAGTTGATCTATTGTATAAAAAGATTCTTTTGCCATACCTTTAATTTTTTTCTTGTGCCAATGTTTTGGACTCATGTATTTAGATATATTTTCTATTTGTTTGTAAGATAGTGGTTGTCCTTTTAATCCACCTTCCCATGCTGTTGCTGCTTCGTGTAAATCTTTTTCTGTGCCTCTTCTGTATTTAGATGAATAATACAAACCACGTTGATACAAAGATTCTTCTACATCTTTTAATAAATGTTTAGTTCTAGCTAATACTAACCACTCACCTGATGACATATCAATTGTATCTGCATTGTAATGTCTTTGTAAGCTGCCTTGATTTATTTTTGGTTGCCATGTTTTATCTATTCTGTTTCTAATTCTATTAATAATACCCATTGCTAATCCATGCACTTTTGCTGGTATTCTAAATGATTGTGTTAGTGGTAGGTATTGTCCTTTTAAAGCTATAAAAGAATCTACATCTGCACCAGCCCATTTGTATATTGCTTGATCATCATCACCTGCAATAAAAGAATCCTGTGTTTTATTCCAAATAGTTTTTGCCATGTCCCATTGCATTAGTGACAAATCCTGTGCTTCATCAATAAACACTACATCAAATTTTGGAGACTTATCTAATTTTGTAAACTCTGTAATCATGTCATTAAAATCTATTAAGTCGTATTCTTTTTTGTATCTGGTTAATTCATTGTGAATAATTTTAAGTGTGCTTCTTTCTAAATCTTGTGTGTGTTCGTGTAAATCAAACTGTTGTTCTGGTGTAATGTTTCTAAGTTGTGCTAGTTGTATAATTCTTAAATACTCACTATCAGAGTTAAATGCACTTCCTTGATCTTCTTGGTAGTCTGCATAAGTTACAGGAAAACCTAATTTTTTTCCTAAATCTTTGTAATGTCTTTGTTGCATAACCTGATCTTTTTTTATTCCAAGTCTTCTAAATGCTAGTGAGTGTAATGTTCTAAAATATGGTAAATCATCTTCTGTAAGATTAAATTTTTTTATTGCTCTATCTCTTGCTTCGTATGCAGCTTTCTGCGTAAATGCAAAATATCCAACTTTATCAGGATCTGTATTTTTTAAATAATCATCTACTTTGTTTAACAACGTTGTAGTTTTACCTGTGCCTGGTGGTCCTAATACTATCGTTCTCATTAATATGGATCTTTTGGTTTTAATTCTTTTTGTGTATAATCATCTGTTTTTTTATCAAATTGTTTTACAACAAATACAGATATTCTTTCTTTACTAATTCTTTTGTCATCACAGTTGCATGTTTCTTTTAACATCTGCGCTGTACGTGAGTATGGTACATCCCAACGTTTTCTAATTAAAAATTGATTGTAAAACTTATCAAATATAAAATGATGATAACCTTCTTTTGTTAAGACACCACCACGTTTTAAATCTTTTATGTCTGATCCTATGTGTCTATCTAAACAAAATTCTTCTAAGTGGTTTTGTAATTGATCCTGTGTAGTCACACCTTCTGGTGGATCTATTGGTTCGTGATTCTTCATCAGTGGATTTATTATCATATCCCAGTCTTTTGGTTTTACTGTTGGTGGTTTAAAATCTAACTGTTCCATACACGCCTCTTGAAATAAACTTTGTTGTTTTAAAAATTTTACATTTTCTAAATGTAATCGTTCACCATCTACGTTTAAATAATAATATGGTTTTTCTAATTTAATTTTTTGTAAATCAGTTAGCGCAGGAAATACTATCTCTTCACCAATACCAAACTTTCTTTCTCTACATAGTTTTTTATCACAAAGATTACACATAGGTGTGTCATTACACTTGTAACCCCATTCTTTTTTATCATGTTGACGTTTAATTATTTCTACTTCAGACTCGCTTAGTGGTGTTGTTGATGCAGTTGCATTAAACAAAGTCATTTTACTTTTCCATTCTGCAGGCCATTTCTTTTTAGCATACACACCAAAATGAAACATAGAATTGTTACGTCCACCTTCTGGTATTTTATTCATAGCCATAAGTTCTATACACGGTGGTGCATCAGAATATTCTGATTGTGGTCTTTCTATTTTTATTTTTGTAATGTCTTTTTGTTTTACTGTATTATATATTGTGTAAAATTCTTCTAATGTTGCAGCATTACCATCTTCTTTAAATGCATATCGTGTTGTGTTATTACCATTAAAGTATGGTAAGTTTAAAAAATTACCCGTATCATCTGATGATTTTAATTGTATTTGTTTTGGAAAAACTTCTGATCCGCCATATCCTAATAATGTTTTTATTTCCGTTAGTTTATCTCTCATTCTTTCTGCAGCTACGGGTAGTTCCGAAAAGAGAAAGACGTGTGCTCCCCCACTCTTTGACCTACACACAGCCAAAGGCAATTTAAATTGTTTTATTTTATCTATAAGTTGTTTGTGATCAAACCCTGCGTAAGAATCTATATCCACACAACCCCATATACATTGATTATCTTCGTTAATTGGTATAATACCCAAACTTTGTGTACCATTTAAATGCATAGTCCACAGGTCCGTGGTCACTGGTTGACGTACAACAAATGATTGACCTTTTAATTTGACACCATTCTCAGCTGGTGTACTTACTTTAGTACAACCATGAGCTCGTTCCAATCCCTTAAATATTTTTTCAAACATATTTTTTAATGGGCGCTTCCACTCTCGCTTTCACGCCCACTCCTAGGATTTTATTTAGTATGGTGAATCTGTTTTTGATTCGTCTGATCCGTGTTTAACTTGCACATCACCTTTACCAACTTGTTCAGCAAAAGATTTTGCAATTCCATAAACACCTTGATCTTCAACCGGACCAACTTTAGACACTTCCCAACCAAACCATGTTCCTTTGTCATTTGACATTTGAACAGTTTTTAGATTGTAAATATGGCTATATGTTGGCGGTGTAAACAAACCAGTTTTACCTTGCAATTTAATTCCCATCATAATGGAATTCCATTTACGACTAATTTTTAGTTGAGTCGCTTTCATAGAAATTAAAGCAGTTTGTGGTGAATCACCTAACACAACTACATAGTGATTTGCAGTGTTGTCAATGTAATTACCATTTGGCAATCTATCTTTGTAAGATTTATCACGAGTTGTTTGACTCATAATATCAGAACTAGCATCGTGAATTGCAACGGGTGCACCAGTGCCAGCTCCTCTGTCTTGCCATTCTATTAATTTTCTTTCATAGAATACTGGCAGTACATTTATTCCCTTACTTCCATCATAAAGTTCATTTGTGACACTGTTAATAATCATACCTGGTTCGGCATCCTTAACATATCTTGCGTGTACTTTATTTACTTCAGGAGATAGTTGTCCTAATACTTTCAGAAATGGTAGTGCAAGATCTTCTTGCGTCATGTTCTGAGAGCCTTTATCTGCATCAGCTTCAAACATATTGACTGCTAATGCACCTTCTTCTTTTTTTACTACTTGGTTCATGTTTATTGTTTCCTTTTTATTGTTGTTTTATTTCCAACGAATACGTTGAAAAGTTCCGTTGGCATTTCTTTACCTGCCTCAATACGTTCACGGACTAACGCTTTGAGAGTCATAGGTTCAACCTTTAATTTTTGTTGAGGTTGATATCCATGACTCTCTGCAAGGTTGGCATAATCAGCCGCCTTGTTATCCTCGTTACGACCAAAAGATACGGATATCTCATTTTTGATTATATCTCCTAGTCCATTATTACGAAGCCATCCAAACGCTGCCTCTCTATTTGCAATAGTGATGCTTGCGCTGTAATTTGGTTTTACATCTACAGAAGATCCATCCATAAGTTTAAGATGTGATAAACCCATCTCAGACATCATAGTTGGAATTACTTCTCCAGATATATTATCAATTTGTTTTTTTGTATTTTTTATATTTTCCTCTTGTAGTTCAAGTCTTTTATTTAGATCTTCTAATTTTTCTACTTGGTCTGCAAGTGATTGTATATTGGTTGTTTTTTGCAAAACATTTTCTTGGTCTTTTTCAAAATCAATTTTCATTAATTTCTCCTTTCTCGTATAGATTAATTTCAATAGGATAATATGCTCTTTCTTGTTTGTCCCATTTAAGTAAATTGTATTTACCATTTGTCATGTCAGAAACTATTGAACATGCAACACCTATAATAGCAGGATCACCAGTCAATAATAAATAATCTTCTGTCGTAAAATCTTTTAATGCTTTTCGTAATTTAAAAATTAACGGACCAGGAGAAAATATTATTTGTGAAAATTCTGGTAGTAAAAATTCAAACTTACCATATTTTGCAGCACCCATAATATTAATTTTTGGTGCGCCTGATTGAGTTCCAGCAACTTCTTGAATTACATAAACTTTATTTTCTTTCATGCTTGACAATATAGGTCCTGTCTATTATATTGTCAACTAGAAAGAAGAAAAACTATGAACTATAAATTTAAAACAAAGCCATACAAGCATCAAATGACTGCTTTAGAAAAGTCATGGAACAAAGAAACTTATGCGTATTTTATGGAAATGGGTACGGGTAAAACAAAAGTATTAATAGATAATATGTCCATGCTTTACGATAAAGGTAAAGTAGATGGCGCATTAATTGTAGCACCTAAAGGTGTTGTTGGTACTTGGTATAGCAACGAATTACCTACACATTTACCAAGTCATATAGAAAATGTGACTGTATTGTGGCAGCCAAATATAAACAAAAAACAACAACAAAAACTAGAAACTTTGTTTGAAGTAGAAACAGCTTTACATATTTTAATTATGAATGTTGAAGCTTTTAGCACAGAAAAAGGTAAAAAATTTGCAGAAAAATTTTTACGATCACACAATACATTAATGGCCATTGACGAGTCTACTACAATAAAAAATCCTAGTGCTAAACGTACAAAAAATATTGTGGCTTTAGCAAAACAAGCTAAATACAGACGTATTATGACAGGTTCTCCTGTTACCAAAAATCCATTAGATTTGTATAGTCAATGTGAGTTTTTAGATTCTTATCTTTTAGATTTTTCTTCTTATTATGCATTTAGAAATAGGTATGCAGAAATGAAAACTATGCATGCACATGGTAGGTCTATACAAGTGGTAGATAAGTTTAGACATTTAGATGAATTGTCTGACACTCTTAAAAATTTTTCTTATCGTGTATTAAAAGAAGACTGTTTAGATTTACCAGACAAAATATTTATTAAACGTCAAATACAGTTAACACCTGATCAATTTAAATTGTATGAACAAATGAAAAAACAAGCTTTAGCAATACTACAAGGTAAAGTATCTAGTACAAAAAATTCATTAACTCAATTAATGAGATTACAACAAATAACTTGTGGTCATTTTACAGATGATAATGGCACTACACAAGCTATTAAAAACAACAGAGTTGACGAACTAATGAATGCGTTAGAAGAAATTGAAGGTAAAGCTATTATTTGGGCCCATTATCAATATGATATTAATAAAATTATAGAGGCTATTAATAATGAATATGGTCCAGGATCTTTTGTTGACTATTATGGACTTACACCAAAAGAAGACAGACAAAACAATATTAAGCGTTTTCAAGAGGACCCTAAGTGTCGATTTTTTATTGGAACGCCCTCTACGGGCGGCTATGGCATAACTTTGACGGCTGCAAACACCGTAATTTACTATTCTAATGGATATGACCTAGAAAAACGTTTACAATCAGAAGATAGAGCACATCGTGTTGGACAAAAAAAACCTGTAACTTATGTAGATATAAATGCTGAAGACACTGTTGATGAAAAAATAGTTAAAGCATTAAGAAAAAAAATAAATATAGCTTCTGAAGTATTGGGCGAACAACTTAAATCATGGATTTAGTAGGACTATACGCGTAGCGCGCGCAAATTTTTAACCTACGACTTTGCCGTCTTTCCATTCCATATCTGGAAGACCTTCAGTGTATTTTTTCCCGTCGAAAGTAAGAACTTGTTTTCTATTTGAATCTGATTCGTGATAAGATATGTGGACCCATCCACCTGCGGGGTCGTCTTTATCGTAGTACTCCATAATCAATTGATCAAAGTCCACGTTATTTTGTAGCCAGTAAGCTGTCTTAATGTTGGGCACGCCAAAGATTTCTAGGTCGACCGCCTGGCCCTTCGCGTGCTGCGAAGTCTTTTTGCTGCCGATCGCTTCACATAACGCTTCACTCCGGTAGCCGCTGGTTATGGTCACAGGTTTGTCTGCCCATGCACGTAAAGGTTCAAGCACCTCATAACATAGGTCACCTAAACTTTTAATTTCACCTGATCCTGGTGTGTTATCAATTCCCCTACGTTGAGCAGTCATTGATTTGGTCATTTCTTTTAAACTAAAGTGTTTTGAAAGTTGCATAAAAATTTTTATTGAGTGTTTGTTATTAACATAAAAATCATATTAGCCATACCCATAATTAACATACCGGCAGATACTAATACAATTTTTTCTAATCTACTTATTTGATTTTCTATTTTATTAATTTTGTCATGAGTTTGTTTTTGCATTATTCTGCAAAGTTTTTCATGTTCCTCTATTTTTTGTAACGCATTTTTAGCCATTAAGTTCTCCTAGCAATTTCTTGCTCCATTGGTGATAGTAGTGCACTCTCCGTGCTTGTCAAGTCTGTTGTTGGATTAATTATAGTTTCGATTCCTGTTGACATGCTTGCCAAAGTAGTATTGTCAAGGTCTGGTAACGTCATTGACGCAGGTAATTGTGATGATTTTTGTTTTAATTCAAATTCTTTTTTCTTTTGTTTAATTTCTTCTTTAATATTTTTGTCATATTCTTTTTGTTCGTCTTTTAAATCACGATAATCAATATTTAATTTTCTTTTTTCTTGTATTTTAAATTTAAAAGGTTGTCTTAAATATTTTTCTCTTTCTGCATCACTTAAACCTAATGGTATATTATCATATTTATTTTTAATATCTTTTAATGCATCTCTGTCAACCACATCGTTTGCATTATAAAATGTTTTAAGAGTTCTATTTAAATTATTTACAGCAGAAGCTAATCCGCCTTTTTTATTTTTTAATGTGTTAATATATCCTTCTGCATTATACAATCCTAACATTAAAGCAGATAAATCTTGTTTTGACACTGCTCTTCTTGCTTTAATAATGTCTTTAATTTCTTTTTCACTAAAATTTAATATTCTTAAATTTTTAACGTCTTTATATAAATTAGACATAACACGATAATTGTTAGATTGTAAATTTTCAAATTCATTTGCAATTGTAAATGGTTTGTTACCAGCTGCTATTGCTTCAATATCTTTTTGTAAATTACCTGCATTAACAATATCTAACGTCCATGCATTTCTTGCTCTTAAAATTTCCCCAGCATATTGACCCATTTTAAATCTCATAGCTTGTGCAGGGTCTTGTTTTCTTACACCAAAACCAGTTAAATTTTTTACAACTTCATCAAATAAATCGTATTGTTGTGCAGATTTTGTAAGGTCTTTACCAATAGCCATCATAATTCTTTCAGCACTTACAAGTGTTGTTGGTCCAAGTTTCTTGTATGAATGGTACATCATTTTATTAATCCAATCAGGATCGTTTTTTATATCTGCAATTTGACCACCAGATTTAGTTCTCATAATACCGTTTCTATCTGGTATTAATTCTGCCATTGTTTCTGCCATAATTGATGGACTTAAAAAAGTTGATAGTGAAGATTCAATACTAGATGCTACTGTTTTAACCATTAAATCTAATGTGTTTTGATCTGCATTTTTTCCTTCAGCAAGTGTTTGCATAGCTGCTTTAAATGGTTCAAGTAATGGTGCATAAGGAATTAATGTTCCAAGATCATTTGCTTTCCAAGAGTGATCTTTATTTTGTTTACTAATAGGCACCATATCTTTTGCTTTTTCATAATCAGCTGCAAAACTATCCTTGTATGCTTGGTACATTTCGTCTGTTATACCTGTAACTGTTTTAGCTGTATCTAACACAACAGCTGGTGCAACAAATACTGTTGTGCCAAAACCTATAAGTTTTCTAGCACCTATTTGCCTAACGTAAGGGTTATTAGACCTTAACATTCTTTGTCCTCTTCTAAATATTTGAAAAGAATTACGATACATTTCTGATTGAAAGGCAACGAAATTACCTAATAAAGGAAATTTACGTACGTTTTGTACAAACGTTGGAATCATAGAATAGTTTGGATAAGTATTTTTTACATCTAATCCTGCAGCTTCACTTATTGCATCTGACAAAGTTTTTTTAGTACCATCTGGTTTAATAGGTCTAAATTCATAACCTTCAACTAATCTAAAATAATCTTTAACGTCGTCCATGTTTTTAAACGCAGGAAGTAATTGTGATTTACTAAATTGAAAACCATAAAACTTCCATAAGTTATCTCCCATTTGATAACCTTCAATAGTTTTAGTAACTGCTCTTCCAAGCATTCCTTTTTTAGTAAATAATTTTTCAAAAAGTTGATCAGAGGTTCTACCACTAAATACAGTTTTACCGCCTATAACACCAGAACCCATAAGTTCAGGTATAATTTGTTCTAATTCTTGAGCAACTGTAGATGAATCTAATGCACCGTTATCCATTGCTTCTTTTAATTTTTTTCTTAACTCTTGAGGACTTCTTGTTTTACCAAGTAAATCATCAGTAAACATTCTAAAATTATCCATGACACTAGCGCCAACACCAATGTGTCCATTTGCAGTTGCAAACATAGCAGCTGTTGTAATATTACGCATTTGTGTCTGTAAACTTAATACAGTTTTATTCATTTGTACTGCTGCTTTCATAGCTAACATAGATTTCATCATTGGTAATTTTAATAATGTATCCATCATTAGTGTAGTATCTGACATAGCTTTAGAAATTTCTGGTAATGTTTTCATCATTGTGCCGTCTTTATTTTTAAACAAACTTTGCATATCTATGTGATAACCTGGTTTAATTTTTACAGGAACTAAACCTCTAGGGTTTACAACATTATTTTTTGCAATAAACTGTCCGTATTCTAAATCGTTTTTAAAAAATAAATTACCATTACCAAAGTTAGCCATTTCTTTGTATGACTTATAAGAATTTGCAACGTGTGCATTTTCTACAATTGTATCTAATATAATTTTTTTAGGATCTTTAGTTGCACCTAATAGATCTGCTATTTCATCAGGTAATAATCTTTCATTAGAATAAAATTTTTTAAATGTATTTTTAGGAACAAAACCTTCAGCAAAATTTACAATTGCTTTTAATCTTTGATTAGCAGTTGTTGCCTCACTTCTACCAATAGTCATTATATTTTCTACAGCAAGTCTTGCTTGAATGTTTAATTGTTTTTTATTCATATTTTTATAATCAGGCATTTCTTTCATAAGTCTTGCAAAATAATTTACTGCTTTATCATACACTGGTTTTGCTGCTGTAAATTTAGAATTTTTAAATATTTCATAACTTGTGTGTAGATATTTACCCATGTTTTTAATAAGATCTTCTTTAACATTAGAGTCTTTTAAAATAGGTTGTAACACTTTCATTTGGTCATCAATTAAATCTCTAATAATAAACGCTGAATCTTGTAATGGATTAGGTAAAGAATTTAATTTTACCTCACCTCTCATATATTTTAAAACATCATTCCAATGTTTTAACGCGCCGGCTGCAGTTTCACTGCCCATAAAAATATCACTAAAACCAACTTTAGCCATTTTATACATTTCTCTGTCTAAATCTTTTGCAAATATATCAAATTCTTTTTTAACAGATCTATTTAATTGATCTATTTTTTTTAATTCTGATGATGCTTGTGGTCCAAATTTACCACCAGACATTATTTTAGATAACGTACTTTCTAATGCACTTCTAATAGAAGGCATTACACTAGACATACCACTGTAATCTCTTGCTGAAGAAAATTTCCATAAACTAAAATCTGGTATACCTGCTTTTTCTAACCCCGCATCAATAGCTTTATTTGTTTTTTGTAATGCTGTCATTACCGGTTTACTGCCAACAACTTTACTAGCGCCAGTTAACACTGGTCCAACGGCATTGTTTAATATAACACTTGTACCTGTTGCACCAAATTTTAATGTAGGTCCAACTAATTTTAATGCACCCATAAAAGTTGCACCTTCTATACCAAACTTTAATTTGTTTCTAAGTATTGCAGCAGCTTTTTCTTTACCATCTAATCCTTCTAAAGATTCTGGTTCTGTTGCAAGCATTGACTGCTGTAACCAATTACCACCTTCTGCTTCTGTTTTACCAAATATGCCACCAAGTGTTTCTTGTCCGGATGCAGAAACAATTGCATCACTAACACCAACAGGCAACGCCCAATAGCCACCAAATTTAGCAGCGTTAGTTACACCTTTACCAACACTAGATGTAGCTGCCGCGCTTTTTAATGCTTTTTCTGCTAACTTTGTTTTAGTTGCTTTACCTAATACTTTTTTTACAATTTTTTGTGCAATACCAACAGGTGTACCATACTGTGTTAGTAGTGATACAAACTGTGCGTAGGCAGGTTCAGGTCTTTCTAATAACTCTGATAAATCTACTTGCGGTAATACTTCTTCTACTGTTTTTAAATAATTTGTATCTAAATATAAATCAGATAATGATGCAAGAAGTTCACTTGTACCACGTGCCGTTTGATATAAACCATGACCAATACCTGCAGCAGTATCTACTGCTGTTGTATCTAATATAGCTTTTTTAAATTCTTTAGCTCCTTCTGATCCTTTGTTAAATTGTAAATCGTACGTTGCTTTACCAAGATACCTATAATCATTGTAACGCATCTTATCAAATTTATCGGTTGCAAATTCTTTAACATAATCTCTATTTTCTAATAAATTTGATGTGCCTTTTTCTTTTATATCTGCAATGTAATTATAAACAGGAGTTGGATCGTTTCTAAATATACTAAGATAACGATCAATATCTAATTGTACTTCTTTAGGAAGTTCTTCTACAAAACTTAAATCAGCGTCTGATAACACAGCGTTAGGTGTTTTTTTACTATCGTTATAATAATTATCACCACCTTCAGTTGCTTCGTAAATAGATTTATATAAATCTGTTTCTTGAAACTTATCTTTTAGTCTTGTAAATACGTTATCAGCCATTTTCCTCCTTATCTAGAGGCCAAATCTACGACCAGCTGTACGTTATATTTTTGATTAAATAGATCAACATCGTCTTGATCTTGTATGTTAGCAAAATCAGCAAAAGCTTTTTTGTTATATGCAATAAGAGATACTACCTCATCAGGTATTTCTTTAGGTAATCTTTGTCTTAAAATTGTAAATGGATCTTCACCTTGTGGTTGTGCCATAGTTTGTTGTGGTTGTGCCATAGTTTGTTGTGGCTGTCCCATGTCAAATCCACCACCCATTTGTTTATTAATTCTTCCACCATCTTTATATCCTTGAATAATTTTCATCATGGCTTCAATAGATTCTTCACTTAAATCAGGGTCATCACCTGTTGCTTTTCCAGTTGCAATTAAAGCATCTATTGCTTGTTGTCTTACAGTATCGCCAGATATAAATACTCTCATCTGTTGATTTAAATCACCTATTTGGCTTTTAATAGTTGAAATTTTTGCTGCATCTGTTTCTGGATCTAATCCAACAAGTTGTCCTCTTAATGCATTAATTTGTTTTTGAATTTCTTGAACAGCAGCTTGAGATTTTAATCTTGTAGAAAATGAGCCACCTTTAGGTTTTAACAATGTTGCCATTGTAGTTGCTTCTTTTAAATCTAATGCATCTATTTGTGTATCTAATTTATTTTTAGATACCATACCACTTCCTACAGCTTTTAATACTGCAGGGTTACCAAACGCCATAGCAAGATCACCAAAATCCTGAACACCTTCTAATGCTCCTCCAGATAATGCTTGATACACTGCTAGAGGTCCTAAAGCTGATTGTTGATTTTGTAGTCCTGTTCTTGTTTTTTCAAATGCTTCTGGAATAGCTTGTACAGCTTCAGTAAATGTACCAAATTTAAAATTTTGTCTTGGTGTGTCTAACCCAGATGTAATACCAGTGCCGGCAGACGTTGGTCCGCCTTTTCTAAACATTGGTCTTTTCATTACTTTGTAATCCATTAACCTAACCCAAATAGTTTACCTAAACCAAATGCACCAATACCTGATTGTATTGCGCTACCAAAAGGACTTGGAGCTGCTGCTGATGGTCCAGTTTGTGTTTGAACAGAACCTAGTCCACCCATGACACCTGTTAATCCTTGACCAAATCTGTCTAGTCTTTGTAGAGGTTCCATCTGTCTCATTTGTTCTGCTTGTCTTGCAGCGTCTTCTACTGCTTGTCTGTATTGTAAATCTCCACCTGATAATCCTTGACCAATTGCAAGTTGTTGACCTGCTAATGCTGGTTGTAGTTGTGCAAGATTACCATAGTATTGACCTAAACCTAATTGTTGTTGTGCAAGTTGTTGTTCTGCAGTTCCTAAACCTAAACCAGTTCCAGCTAATTGTTGTTGTGCTGCTGCTAACTGTTGTCTTTGACTGCCTAGTCCTGCTTGTTGACTGGCTAGTGTTGAAGTTGCTGTTCCTAAACCTAACTGTTGTCCAGCAAGTCCTGCTTGTGAGCTAGCTAATTGTTGTTGTGCACCAGATAAACCTAATTGATTTGCAAGATCTTGTTGTCTTGCAGCTTCTGCTTGACCAAAAGCTTGTTGATTTAATTGTGCATCTATTAAAGCTCTATCTCGCTGTCTTTGTGCATCAAACGATCCAAGTTGCACACCAAATCTACCTGAATCTAAATTACCTACTGTGCCTAATCCTGCTTGTTGTGTAATAGCTGATCTTTGTGCTGCAGCTTGTGCATCATATTCATCTAAAGTTGCTTGTCTAACAGCTGCTTGATATGGACTTTCGTAAGCTTGTCTTTGAGCCGTGGTCATTGGTCCTGTTAATCCTGATGCTGCAGTCAAAGGTGCTGCTGCTCCTCCTAAAGTTGTTCCCGCTGCTCCTAATCCTGTTTGTGCTGCAGATATAAATGGTGATACACCACCTAATGTTGTTGCTGCTGTTCCAATATCTGTTCCAGCTTGTGTTAATAAGGGTTGAGCTAATCCTGCTGCTGTTGCAGCTCCTGTTAATTGACCTCTAACATTTCCTAAAGTTGTTCCTGCTGCTGTTGCTTGTGCTGCTGCTGGATCTAAAAATTGTTGAAAGCCACCAATACCCGTTGCACCTGTTGTGCCAGTAATTGCACCTGTTGTTGGGTCAAATGCTAAAGTTCCAAGCCCTGCTTGTGTTGCTGCTTGTTGTTGTGCTGCTTGTGCTAATGCATTTTGTTGTGCGACTCCTGGAGCAAAACCTTCTGCTCTTGTAACAGGTGTTGCGCCTAATGGTTTTAATGCACCAGCGGCTGTTGTTTGACCAGTTAAAAGTTCTAAATATTTTTTTGCACCTTCTTCAAATATCGGTGCCGGTTGTGTTATATTAGTTATAGTTTCAGCCATTATGCTACCTGTGATTCCAATCTTTTCATTGTGTCGTACATTCTTTTAGCGCCTTGGTTTACACTTCCACCGCCTGCAGCTTTTACAGCGTCTGCTGTAAACACGAATTCATTTTTGCTGACTCTTGCTGGGACGTCGTCAGCTTTTTCCGCTTTTCCTATAGGTATAAACCCTCCACCACGTAAGTCAAGTTCCATTCCTGGAGGTGTAACATCTGATGGTTGAGTTTGTAATGATGATAAACCACCCATTGCTTTATTTATTCTACCACCTACAGCAAAGTCAGCTATTGTTAATTTACTAAATGTTTCCTTAGCCCAATCTCTTGCTGTTTGTATATCTACTTCTGATGCTGCTGCATTTTCTGCTAACAATGCATCTTCTGCTGCGTCTGCTGCTTCTATTTCATTTCTGTATTTTTTTGCTTTTATGTTTGCTGCAATACCCATACCCCATGATCCAAGTTTTAATATACTTGGTTTAAAAGTTCCATCTTCTTGTTTACTACCAAACAAACTTTGACCTACTTTAGTCTCTAAAATACCTGGTCCACCTTCTTTACCAAATTTAAACATTTCTCCAGCTTTACCAAAAAGACCTGTTTTTTCAGGTTTATATATTGTACTAGGCATAGTAGGTTTTTCTAAAAACCTTTCATATTCTCTAAATTTTTCTGGACTTTCAAAGTCTGTAAAATCATCTATTCCACCTTCACCAGGAAAAAAATCACCGTAAATATCTTGATTTAAACGATCGAATCTTGCTTGTTCTGCAGGTGAAAGAGTTTCATAAAATGCTTCCATTTCACTTTTTGATTTATAATTTGGTATTCCATATTTATCTTGTCTACCTATTATTTTTCGTGTTCCTGCTTCTTCACCAACTAAAAATTCACCTAAATTTTTATCTGAAAATGGTAAAGGAGTTTTTCCTAAAGCTTCTCTAACAGTATCTCCTCGTAAACCTTCAGGAACTAATTTTGAAAATCTTCCAGACATTGGTAATTTCATTCTTCCAACAGTTGGTGCAAGAGTTAATGCTAAATCTAAAGGACTAATTCTACCTCTTTGTTTTGCTGTTCCTCCAAGATATGCTAATGGCCCTGCAATCGGTCCCATAAAAGGTGCAGCCATTCTTAAAATACCTGCTGCTTCTTTAGGAACTATTTTTTGTGCAACTTTAGTAAATGGTCTTGTAACTTTTCTTAATGCTTTTTTAAGACTACTACCTATGCCATATTGTTTTCTTTGATCAAGGCCCATGATACCACCGAATGCAGCCATCTGTCTGTCAGGTAATGGTGGTCCTATAGGTCTTGGACCAAAAGGATTAATTGGATCTTCATCACTTGGTAATACAGGTCCTTTTACAAGACCTCTAAAATAATCTTCTAAAGCATCATTATATTCTTCAGTCCCTCTTAATGGTATCATATCAGGAAAAACTCTTTCAAATTCTTCCATATATTCTCTCATAGGAAAACTTTCTGACATATTTTTTTTTAGTTGTTCTTGTATTGGTGAGCTTTCACCTTCATTACCAGTAAGTCTGATATTGCTTGCACCTTTTTCTAGCGATTTAATTCCTTCTTGATCTATCATAATTTTTTATATTGATTTGTTAGAGGCAGGAATTTAACCTGAGTTGTTAATAATACTTTGTTTATAATCATAAATCAACCTATGATGTTACTTCTCTTGGTTTAATTTCTAACGCTGATAATACCACATGTAGTCTATTAGCCGTAGCAGCTGTGACTTTTACTACTTCACTTTCTTCTACTACCAAAGGTCCAGTCAATAGTTCCGTGGTCCCATTAGCAGATATTGATTTAGTCTTAAACAAGCTAAATATGTTAGAACTAGTGTCTGTAATTGTTACTGTTATTGTATCTGCATTACCTGAATCTTCTGACACTAATATAGATTTTATTACAGCAGTTGTAGCTGATGGCACCGTGTATAGTGTTGTAACACTTGTTGTAGTTAAATCTACTTTTTTATTTACAAATGAATTAGCCATTAGTTTATAAAATAATTAAAGGCTTCTATTTCATCCTTTAAATCCTCTTGATATGTTGAATTTAATTTTTGTATTACAGCAGATAAATCTCTATTTAAAGACTCTGCTACAGATTGTTTGTATTCTTTATCCGGGTGTGTGAGTACCTGTGTAATTCTAGCCATTATAAAGTAACTATGCCTCCTTTACCATAACTAATTCTACCACCATCTTTAAGACCATAACCATAACCTTGTCTTCCACCGCTATCATAAGAATAACCACCACCTACTCCTCCTGAATCAGACACACCTTGATCTCTCCCACCTCCTCCTTGTGGAGGAGCTGTTGGCCTTCTTCCAATTCTTGTTGCATTTGCTAAATCTTCAGCTTCTTTTTCTGCAGCTTTAATTATATCTTGCATTTCTTTTTCTTTTCTAGCTTTTTCTATAGCTTGTTTTTCTATTCTTTCTTGTTCTTCTTTTTTAGCTTTAACAATTTTATAACCAATTCCTGCAATAGGGTTTATCATAGATAGATATGTAGCAGGATTTGTTAAATAATTTGTTATTGCTGTTTTATAATCTACATTTTTTAAAGCGTCTAAAATACCAATTTTATTTTGATTATTTTGATTACCTGTTAATGCTACTTCATCATATATATTTCCTGTAAAAACAGGTAGATTACCACCATCATTATTATCACCAATATTTTGATTTATAAAAGGTTTTATTGGTGCAGGAATCATGTCTATTGGTGCAACAGTTTGTATGCCTGTATTAAGATTTGTATTAGAAGCTGTATTTATATTTGCAATAGGTGCAGTGTAATCAAATGTTCCATAACCACCTAATCTACTTCTGTCTAAATCACTAAGACTTAATTGATTAAAAAAATCAAATTCGTTTTCCATTATCTTCTACCATCTGGTTGTATGTCTAATCTAAATGTGCCTAGTTTCCAAAATTGACTTGTACTTGTGTTATCAACTTTTAAAGATATAGATCTAGCACGTGCACGCGTATCTATTTTTTGTGTACCACTACTTATTGTAAATGGACCTAATGTAGAACTTGCTTGTGTGTCATTTGGAAAATCTCTTAAATTTAAAGTAATTCTAGTATCACCTGTTTGTGCTAAAAAGTCTGGTAATACTCTTCTAATTTTCATCATAAATTCACCATCACCTTTTAATGATGCGCCACCATCTTGAGTTAACCCTATGTCAAAATCTCCAGATTCAATTGAAGCTGTAATAGCAGACGTTGCTCCTTCTTTAATTTGATCTAACCCTGTTTCATGTTCATAATATATTGATGTGCCATCTGTATTACCCTGCACGTAAGTTGCTGAGCCAGATGTACCATTATTATCTGATACATATTGTGATGCATGAGGTTTACCAAACACTGCAGAATCAGACCAAGCTGTTCTGTCTAATGTGCCTGTTGTCCATATAGGTCTTTGTGGTGATGAATCAATGTAGTTGTATGTTACAACTCTGTTAACTGTGTTAGATCCTGAGTTAGGATAAAACCAACTTATCTCACCAAACAAATTATTAAGGCCTGCATTAATATGTTGTTTTGGAATTGTATTAATATCATCGTAAACAAAATCTTCTACTAAACATGGTAATGATTCTAACTGTCCACCATACCTAAAGAAACCATTTTCTGACATCCAATATGCTGTACCGTCAACTTCAACGCAAGCGTTCTTGCCAATTAATCCACAGTTAGTACCAACTTGTTCAAAAGCAAATGTAAAAGGTGCACCAACAAATCGCATAATAAATAATGCAGTGTCAGTCCAAACGTAAATTGCATTTCTACCTCTTAACGCACCAACGATCCGTGATCCGTCGGCCAGTCTTTGTGTACCTGCACTGTTGGTTGCTGTAGGTGTATAATCTGTAATGTCTTCTTGAGAAGAAAATCTTATAAACATTTCGTCTTGTGTAGATTTAGTTCCTATAGTTGTTTCTGTACCAAAAAATACTAAGTGACGATCGGGTGTAGATACCAACATATCACGAGACGCTGTTGGTGCACCACTTGCAATTGTTGCTCTAGTGTTTGTTGCATTGTCTGCGTTTGAATCCCATGTAAATGTTTCACCATTAAATATAGTTGCAACAACTTTATTGCCAAAATTATCTAATGACCACAAACCTGGATCAGTTACAATATCTCCAGATGCTGCAGAATTCCATGCAAAATAATTAGATGCATCTGTAACTGTTGCACCTGATGAGTGTGTTGCAGCTGTTGTACCATTTGCACCTCTTGTTAATCCTGATAGTGTTCCACCGCTATTTCCTGTATAAGTAATTAATTCATTTCCTATTTGTACTGTACCTGATGATGCAAACGATGTTGAACTTGCCATTGTTAATGATGTTACACTAGTATTTATTCCTGATGACAATGTTGATGTAAACTGTCCTTGTGCTTGACCACCCCATGATCCAAGACCCCAACCTGTTGATGCTACCTCAACTGCTGGTCCTACTGGATAATAATGTTGTACTCTAATACCACCAGAAGTGCTTGCTCCAGAACCACTTTCGTTAGATGGCATAGTAATAGTTAAAGTAGTGTCAGTTGGTATTGAAGTTACCATAAATTTTATATCTGTAAAATCACTAGATCCAAAATTAGAATTAGTAATGCTTGTAAAACTATCTAATAAAATTACATCACCTTTGTTTATATTGTGTGCTGATGCAAAAGTTAAAGTTACAGCTGCGGATCCATTAGTTGTACTAAACGCTGATGTTAAAGTTGTAGTAGCTTTTATTGGATGTACGTCATAAAAAATACCACCTGAGTATATATATAAAATTCTGTTTGTTCCTAATGCTGCGTATTTAATTCCTGCTGTATTTACAAAATGGTGTATAGCTGTATTACGTCCTGTTAAAGATATAGAACCTAACTGTGCCCAACCACCTATTTTTTCTGGATAACCATATCTAAAACGGACATTGTCACCTGAAACCCATTGGCCCTCACCTTCGGTGGCTGTAACTTGTTTATTAAATCCTGGTGCAAATCTTACTTTTTGTAGCATATAGCCCTTTATATTACTAAAAGGCCCAGCTTACAAATGAATATCTAGTGCCTTTGGTTGCTTCTTTTACTTCGTGTGGATACATAAAGTTCGACGGAAATAAAAGTATATCTCCTGTTTTTAGCTTAATTTCTTTACCTCTGCAATAAAATTCACAGCCTTCATAGTCTTCATTAAGATTTGCTACAATTGATACTATCGGCACCCCTTTCATTTGACCATCAAATATACTATGGATATGATCATAATGTTCTCTCATCATAGTGCCTACTTCATATTTATTAAATCGTATAGGACTAAATTTTGTAAGCCATGGTGCATTAGTTTTTTCTCCTGGTGTGCTATGTTTTATTTGATAATTTTCTAATGCTTTTACAAGATAAGGTGTTATTTTATTTTGTTGTTCTTTAGTACAAGGCATAACATCTAATTCTTTTTCTTTTTCAGATTGAAATGTTCCTGCAGCATAGTTATTCCAAGTATGTTTTTGCCATTCTTTTTTATTACATTCATCTATTAATTGTTCACACACCTCTGCAGGTATATGATTTTCTACGTATATGTAATCTTTAATTGTGCTCATTTATCATTCTCCTTATATCTAGATGGGTTAAACTATCTTTACTACCTAACGTATCAATACTAAATGTATTAAATGACATACTAATTCTAGGTTCGTCACCTTGATTAGTAGGTACACTGTGTTTTAAATTAGATGGAAACAATATAAGTTCTCCATCCGTGCAAGGTAATAAAAATGTTTCTGAGTTTAAATTATTATATTTTTTAGGATCAAGTTTTATTCCATGTTGTATTGATTTAGAAAAAGATATGGGTGGTAGTTTAGAATCTTGTCTAAAATAAAATACACCACTTATAATACTATTAGGGTGTACATGTTCGTGATGTTTAGATCCTTTTGGATTTTTATTTAACCAACACTGTGTAACAACTAACCTTTGATCTGATTGAAATACATTTTTAGTAAATTTATTTAATGCCTCATAAATAAAATTTTTTATATTTTTAAATTGTTCGTGATCTAATAAATAAGTATCTTTAGATTTAAAATTTTCATTAGAGTTTTGTTTAATCCAATCTAATGTATTAATATGTTTTAGTTCATCAACTAAAGAACCTTCATACTTTGTAATTAATAAAGGTGTAGGAAATATTTGTAATAATTCGTCTTTCATATATAGGATTATACTATATTATATTAAGTTTGTAAAATTAATTAAACACCACCATTTGAATCAGAAACTGCTTCATTACTTGTTTTAGCAGCAGTTAAATCTCCAAAGTCTGCAGCGTTACCAGTTGATGCTATTGTTACATAATCTAAAACATTTGAAGCACTTGGTGTGTAACCACCTCCCCAAGTTGCTCTAGTTCTATTTCCTGCTGATGCAAAACTTCTTCTAGCTACAGTTAAATTTCCAAAATCAGTAGCGTTACCAGTAGAAGCTATTGTTATATAATCTATTACATTTGATTTACTTGAATCATCATCTCCACCACCAAAAACTCCTCGTGTAGGTGAAGCACTACCTGCTTTACCATAAAGCGCAACTGTTAAATCTCCAAAATCAGCAGCATTACCAGTTGATGCTATAGTTATGTAATCCATTATATTAATTATTCCAGAAGGTGTTTTTTGAACACCTCCTGCAAACACACCTCTAGTTGTACTACTTGTAGCAGCACCATTATATTTTGCAGAAGTTAAATCACCAAAATCTGATGCATCACCAAAACTAGCCATTGTAATATATTGAATTACATTAACAGCATTAGGACTTGTTGCAGGGCTACCTCCTGCTCCTCCTGCACAAATTCCTCTAGTAGAACTGTTTAAACCATAAAAACCTCTACCAACAGCAGCTAAATTTCCAAAGTCAATAGCATTTGATTTTGTACTAAATTCAACTACATTAATATTTTTTGTTAAAGCAGGTGCACCTGCACCACCTTGCCAAAAACCTCTAGTTAAACTAGCACAACCACCAGGCCAATATTTATTTGTAGCTGTCAAATCTCCAAAATCATGAGCATTACCAAGAGCAGAAACATTTATTTCTTCTATAACATTAATCATACCTCCTGAATAACCTCCACCATATAAAGCTCTTCCTGTGGTTCCAGGCATATAAGTTACTGATGAACGTTGAAAATTATTATTACCAGAAAAATCTATACCATCATGAGATGTAGTTGCTCCTTTATTATTATATTTATTATCAACATTTAAGTCTCCAAAATCTGTCATGTTTCCTAGCGTAATCATATTAAATCTTGTAACATTATTAACTATTCCAGGATAGTGAACACCCCCTAACATAAAAGCCATTGTGCCTTGACAGGCACTTGCAGCTTGTCTTTGACCACCAGTATTAAATAATTCTCCAAACTCTGTTGCATTACCAGTTGAAGCTATAGTAAATACATCTGTTGCACCCACGTTTTTACTACCAGCCTGGTGACCTCCCATAAAAAATCCTCTTCCAAGAGAATCATTTGCTGCACCCATGTAAGCTGCAGTTCCAGATAAATCTCCAAAATCAGCTGCATTACCAGTTGATGCTATAGTTACATAATCCATAACATTTAAAAAAGCAGGTGACGGTGAGCTTCCATCTGTACCACCAGCAAACACTCCTCTAGTAGGACTTGAAATTCCAACAGGTGCATTTCTTGAAACAGTTAAATTACCAAAATCAACAGAGTTACCAGTTGAAGCAATATTACCAAAATCAATTACATTAATAGCAGGATTACCACCAAAACATAAATACGTAATTTCATTACTAGTAGCTCCTCCATAACCTCTTGCAACTGTTAAATCACCATGATCACTACACTTACCGCCTGATGCTACAAGCACACTATCTATATCTGTTACATTACCACCAGTTTCACCTCCATAAAATAAAGCTCTTGATCTATTTGATGCACTTAAACCACCATATAAATCACGACCTCCTAATAAATCTCCAAAATCAACTGATGTTCCTGATGATGACATAAGCATTACTGAACCACTTGTTCCATAACTTCCAGGATCTACTGCACCACCCATTTCAATAGCTCTGTCAGATCGAACTTCGTTAGCTCTTGTTTTATCATATCGTTCTCTAATATTCCAAACAGCCATTAACTTAATCCTCCATGACCATTAGATGCTGAAGCGTTAAGCATATTGACAACAGTTAAATCTCCAAAATCTGCTGCGTCTCCTGTGGAACCAATAGTAATATAATCTATGGTTACTGATCCTGTATCGTCTGCAATATTTCCTCCAGACATTACACCTCTTGTAATATTTGAAGTTCCTCCTGTTCGTCTAGCTACAGTTAAATCTCCAAAATCTGTGGCATTACCAGTTGAACCAATAGTAATATAATCTATGGTATTATAAAAAGTAGATGCTGGAGCTGAAAAAGTATATCCTCCTGGAAATACACCTCTTGTAGCAGAACCAAGTCCAGTGGTCCATCCTCTTGCAACTGTTAAATCTCCAAAATCTGTAGCATTACCAGTTGAACCAATTGTTACATATTCCATTGTGTTTTGAAAAGATAAACTTCCTTGTTCACCACCTGCTAAAACTAATCTTGTAGTACTAGCTATTCCACCTACGTTTGCTCTAGCAGCTGATAAATCTCCAAAATCAGATGCATTACCTATTGTTGCAATTACAACATAATCTATTACATTTGATTTTGAAGGAGTTTCACCACCTGCAAAAACAGCTCTTGTGCTATTAGAATTACCACCTACTCTTCCTCTTGCAGCTGATAAATCTCCAAAGTCACTACTATTTCCTTCAGACGCAAAAAATGTTGAGTTAATATGATTAGTGCTTGCACCTAAACCACTAGCAGTCACAGCTATTACACCATTAGATCCTCTTCCTTCAGTGGCTGTGGCAGTATTTAAATCTCCGAATCTAGCTGCATTACCTGTTGTTGATATGTTAAAAAAATCTATATGAGTTTGAGCTGTAAAAGAATTATTTACACCTCCTAATCTAAGTGCTCTTTGTCCTACACCTGGTCCTTGTGCGATTGGTGCTATTCTTGTTCCTTGATATCCGTCATTTAAACCACCGTGTGCGTTTGATCCTCCTGAAGGACCTGCAACACCATTATTCATATCTCCAAAATCTACAGCTGCTCCACCATTTGCAAATATTGCAAAATCAATAGTGTTAACTTTACTTCCAGTATTTCCACCTGCTGTTAAACTTCTCACAGAATTAGAAGCGTTACATGTATATCCTCTAGCTGATGTTAAATCTCCAAAATCTATAGCATTACCTTGACTAGTCATTTCTAATTTTTGAATATGATTAACATAATCACTTCCATAACCTCCTGAGACAAATCCTATAGTAGATGAAGAATTATTTCCACCGCTTGTTCCAACAGCGTATGCTAGATCTCCAAAGTCAGTAGCATTACCAGTTGTAGCAATTTGAACAAAGTCCATTGTATTTACATAAGAACCTGTCGTGCCTCCACAACGAATAGCTCTTGTTGGACTTACAACACTCTGAGGTTCTTGAACACTTTGTGTTAGATCTCCAAAATCTGTTGTGTTACTTGTAAAAGCCATGGTAACAAATTCAATAATATTAACATTAGAAGGCGTTGCACCTCCCATTCTAAGCCCTCTAGTAGAGTTACTAGCTCCAGTCACAAAGTTTGTATTAGCACTTATGTCACCAAAATCAGCAGCATTACCTTGAGTCATTATGGTTACATAATCCATAACATTTGTTATACTTGGAGTCCCTCCTCCTAAATGTATATGTCTTGTGAGTGAAGAAAATGCTGATTGGTGTTTTCTGTTTCCAGTTAAATCTCCAAAATCTGCTGCATTACCTGCTGATGCTAAAGTTACAAAATCTATTACGTTTATAACTGAACCTGTATCACCCCCAGAAAAAATTCCACGAGAACTATGATTACGCCAATAGCCACCCATAACAGCGTCATTGACTTGTTTTAAAGTCCATACGCCCGAACAGTCATCAAGTTGCGGGTAGTTCGCCATTTAAATTCCTAGTCTATTTTTTTAGTCCAAACATAATTAGCTGCATTAGTTTGATTAAAATCTTGTTGTCCACCTTCTCCATCAGGTTCTTTCCAATCAGATGTGTAAGTATCTAAATAAGATTTTATTGCTGCTGCATTTGCTAATACACCTAAACCTTCTTCATCTGATCCATCAACAGTTGCACCAATCATGTCCCAATCTTGAGGAGATGCACCGCCATTTGCTTTTGGATAGTATCCACCATCAGCTATGAAAGTTGGAATAGTCCCTTGAGAAGTTAAGTTATATTTAATTATTTTATTTGCCATTTGTTGTATCCTTATTATCTATTAGTTTAGTATTAAGCGACTCTTCATCGTACAGCTTAAATCCTCTACGTTCTGCAAACTTATTTGCATCACTAGAAAACTTAGCCGCGCACGCTTCTAACCATTGCATGGTCATTTCATGTGTAGGCGCTTTGCCTTCATCCATCATCTTATTTTCCATTTTAAGATACGCATAAATTTCAGCTTGTGCCTGTGCACTGTTTATACCCATATCGAAGAGATAAATCAAGTTCCCTTCATCAATAACTCCACCCCTAGCTCTTGCTGCATTTAGGGCTTGTTTCATACAAGTCATAACATGATAGTTAGCTTCTTCCTTTTCATACTCTTCTTCAGTAATGTCTTCTTTACCTAGTTTTTTAAGAATACTTTTATATTGATTAGTAAAAAAATTCATTTTTCTTATGGCACCTGATATAGAGTTTTGAATATTATTCATATTAACCTGTATTTCTAAAATCTCTGTTTCAAGTAATTCTTTTTCAAACTCAGTCATATCTAAATCTGTTTTAAGTTTATGTTCTTTTTCTCTAAGCTCTATGTCTTTTTTTCTCATCTTAAGATGAGCTTCTTCTAAAGCCATTCTAGTTTTATCTATTTCAGCTAATGTATGTTTGACTGATCTTATAGGTGTGATCGCTGTAACATCTAACATAACACCCATAAACTGTGAGTGTGATTTATAAAAATTTGAGCTAGATTGTTTTATCGCTGGCAAAGTAGTATGGATATTATCCAACATTGCTTTGTATTCTTTTTTAACTAGCGGTGAATTTGATATTTCTTTTATTATTAGATCTTTATTTGACATTTATATTTCCTCCCAGAAATTGCATTGTTTATATTTATCAATGATACTTTTTGGTATGATACTATACGCATCATACTTTTCTTTATAGTTACTTATAGCACCAGTTGTTAGTGTATGCAACCCTTCTCCAATTATGGTATCATCGTAACCCATATTGTTTACTTTAAATTGACTTATGTTATTAAAGTCATGTTTAAATTTTGGTATACCTAAGAAATTATATACACCATCTATAGTGTTTTCAGTATCTTTTACTAGGTCCTTAAATTTTACTATGTGATATATTTCTTTAGGTTGTTGGTCTATTAAATGTTTTATACCTATTAATTCTTTTACAATTTGACCATCTGTATTCATTAACATGTTACATTTTTCTTCTACAGTTTTAGCTGCATATTGATTAATAAAAGATGTTGGTTCTCTATTAGACCAATCAATAAATGAACCTAATACTTCTATTATATCTCTAACAAGAACTATAATTTTTATATTAGATCTTGTTTCTTTTAAAAATTTTAAATTTATAGGATATCCCCAAGGTGCTCTGTCAATTATATAATCTTGTTTCCAATCTTTATAATAATTTTCAAATACTTTTTTTGCTACATTATCAAATGACTTGTGATCAGGATAATTTTGAAATATGTCTGTGCGTTTAAGCATAAACAATTCACCCATCATATCAGCGCAAATACTATTTGCTGTTGCTGCAACATTAGGGTTTTGATTCATAATAGAACCAAACACTGTGTTTCCTGCTCTCGGTAATCCATTAAGGAAAAATATTTCTTTCATATATAGAATTGTACTATATTATTTTATTACTGTAAACCACCATGTCCATTAGAACCAGAACCCATATCTTCTCTTGAAACAGTCATATCTCCAAAGTCTGCTGCATTACCTGTTGAAGCAATAGTTATATAATCTACTGTTGCAACGTGAGCAGGATTTGCATATCCTCCTGCAAAAAGACCTCTAATATTAGTACTAGCTCCTCCAGGAGCTCTTCTTTCATCAGTTAAATCTCCAAAGTCCGTAGCATTACCTGCACTGGCAATTGTCACATATTGAATAACATTATGTACACTTGGAACAACACCACCTGCAAAAACACCTCTAACATTTGAACTAACATTAGAACCAGGCTGAGCAACAATACCTAATAAATCTCCAAAGTCAGTTGCATCTCCTGTAGAAGAAATTGTTATATAATCTATTGTATTATTAAAATAAGGAGATGATCCACTCTCATAACCTCCACCAAAAACACCTCGTGTCGAAGAACAATGTCCAGAAAATGATTGTCTTGCAGCAGTTAAATCTCCAAAGTCTGCAGCGTTACCAATCGAAGCCATTGTAATATATTCTATTACATTTATAAGATTATCACTAGCATCATAACCACCTGCTGTAATTCCTCTAGTTGTGTTTGCAAATCCAGCTCTAGCTGCATAAGTATCTGCAACATCTCCAAAATCTGCTGCATTACCTTTAGTAGCAAATTCTATATATTCTAAATTACTTGTATTGCTTGGTGTTCTTATTCCTGAAAAAACAGTTCTTATATTATTAGAAGCTCCTCCAGAAGATCTACA
>Ga0208919_1000315_pt1 | contig 35236 bp, 64 predicted proteins | sample 4_EtaG_FD_184076 | JGI IMG/M metagenome (GOLD analysis project Ga0208919, IMG submission 184076) | Marine viral communities from the Subarctic Pacific Ocean - 4_ETSP_OMZ_AT15127 metaG (SPAdes) (version 3) | ecosystem: Environmental > Aquatic > Marine > Oceanic | place: Pacific Ocean | collected...
TTAAAGAAGCATCAAGAAGTTGACCTTTGGATTGGCGGCGTGAGGTTTAATAGTGAAATCGCTCTTAACGACAAGGAAGGAAAAGAGGTCTGGAGAGGGACCGACTTAGCTACCGACCCAGCGCGAGGACTCACCTTGGGGAATGTAGCAATGCCAACATATAGGACTTCTATTTTCGCCAGAGTCCCTTTCACAGATACTCTTCCCTCCGATTTAGCAGAGGCCACTGATTTGCATCATGTGAGAGCCTGTGATGCTAGAGGGTTTAAAGTTGGCTGGTTTGGGACTGCACTGTATAAGGTGCGACCTGACATGAGTGATGCAGAGGGGTATGATAGAGTAAATGGAAGAGGGGCATAATGATCTCTATCCTTTGTTCTGTTTATAATGCTTCGGAGCATTTAGATAAATATTTAAAGTATGTCGATGATCAAACTTTGGAGTCTTTTGAAATACTTTTTGTAGACGCTAACTCCTCCGATGATTCTCTGAAAAAGATCATGGAGTATAAGTTTAGAGAAGGGATTACCAAAATTGTTTTTGGAGCGAAGGAAAGAGTAGGGATTTACGAGGCATGGAATCAAGCCATTGAACACAGTTCACATGATTATGTGATGAACTATAATACCGATGATAAGCTCTTCAAGTCCTCTTTAGCTACTTTGGCAACCTATACCAAACTTCACCCAGAGGTAGATGTGATTTACTCTGATTCTTTTATTAGCAGTGATACGGACCACACCCCCAGCAGTTGGTTTTCGTGGGCTGATGCTAATAAAAAAGAAAACTTACTTCAGGGATGTTGTGTAGGACCATACCCACTACTTAAGAAAAGCACAATAGTAGATGCTGGTATGTTTAACGATAAGTTTGTAATCTCAGGAGATTACGAAATGTGGTGTAGGTTAAATTCTTTAGGTAAGAAGTTTCTTAAGATAGACGAACCCTTGGGCGTTTATTACCACAACCCACACGGGGTAAGCACAGCGTCTACAACGGAGAGACACAGTGCCCATATACGCGAGGACAATACTATTAGGATGATGTACGGATGATAAATTACTGCACTCTCTCTGACCGAAACTACCTCAAACAAGGGGTAGCTTTAATTAATTCATTACTTAGAGTTTCTTCTGAAAAGTTTACGCTCTATTACTTGTGTTTAGATGCAGAAACTTATTCTCATGTATCTCAGTATGAGTGCGTGGAGCCAATCCTTCTTCCTACAGTGGAAAGCTCTAGCCCAGAGATACTGGAGTATAAAAGTAGAAAACCTTACAACGAATACTGCTGGTCACTAGCCTCTACCTTTTCTAGGTACTTATTGGAGAAAAGAAATGTAGAGTCTGTGATGTATGTGGACGCAGACATTTACTTCTATCAAGATCCACTTATTATTTTTAAAGAGTTAGGAGATAGGAGCATCGGTATCATACGGCACCGACATAATACTAGCACTTCTCCTGATGGGGAATACAATGTTGGTATCATTTATTTTAAAAATGATAAACAGGGACTCAGTTGTTTGCAGTGGTGGAATGATTGCCTACTGAAAGACCTACGACCCGACTTGGCTACTTGTGGTGATCAAAAGTATTTGGAGGAGTTTCCTAAAATGTACGACACTGCTATCTTGGATGAAACTTTTGCTCATGGAGCCCCGTGGAATTATAGGCTTTATGTTTATGATAACTATCACACAGACGGCACTGTAGTGTGGGGGGATAAGGTACAACCGCTGGTGTTTAATCACTTCTCTAGGTTTAGTTTAGATCATCCTACATCGGGCAACTACGCAGACCATACTTTAAATTTCCAAGTGTTTGCTATTCCCGCTCTTAATCAAATGTATAGAGAGTATGCACAGGAAATAAGATGAAGATAGCATTTGGTATGATTGTTTTTAACGGAGACTATGTTCTTCAAGAGTGTTTAGAGTCGGTATACCCTTATGCTACTCAAATTCTTATTGCCGAAGGCCCTGTAAGATACTGGCAGGATCAAGGCTACACTACCTCTACAGATAAAACAAATGAGATCTTAGCCAACTTCCCAGACCCAGAGAACAAGATCACGATTGTCCACGGACAGTTTGAGGGGAAGGACGAGGAGTGCAGGGCGTACATGCCGCATATGAGAGATGATATAGATTACATTTGGAATCTAGACTCGGATGAAATTTACAAACCTGAGGATATTGAAAAGATTATACAGATCTTAAAGAAAGAGAATTACACTTCTGTGGGAGTTAGAAGCTGCTCTTTCTATGGAGGCTTTGATGATTTCATTGGAGGCTTTGAGCTTGCTAAGGATAACTTTCTTAGAATCTTTAAAGTATACCCTAACGCTACTTGGAAGACTCACCGACCTCCCACTATTATCGCACCCGCTGGAACCGCAACACTCCCAGAGAAACACTTAGACAGTGATACGCTCTGGGAAGAGCATGGTGTGCAAATGTATCATTACTCGTATGTGTTTCCTAGACAAGTAAAAGAAAAGATCGCATACTACAGGGCGAAGGTGAGCAGGGAAAATTGTCACCCCAATTACTATGAGGATATTTATCTTCCATGGGTTAGGGGAGTTAAGAGTGTAGAACGTAGTTGGAGAGGTGTACATGAGTTTAGACCAGAAAGCAGGGGAGAGGCGTACACCGAAAAATTTAAAGGAAAGCACCCAGTGTTGATTTCAAAGAAAATAGAACAGTTTAAAAAAGAGATAGAAAATGGAACACGTTAATTCTTGGAAAAACAAAGAGGTATTTGTTGATCAGTTAGCTCTTAACGAAAGTGAGCTAAATAACTATCCTGATCATTGGAAGCATTTTCTAAACGCTACACTCAAATGTGTTAGTATTAGAAAGTCTACCCTTCTAGATATTGGGTGTGGAGCAGGAACATACAAGACGATTTGCGAGTCCCATCTGCCCAACGTAACATACACTGGTATGGATTATTCACAGGAAGCGATTGAGATAGCTAAGACTCGCTGGGGAGGAGTAAACTGGAGAGTGGGGGACTACCAGAGTTTGACGGAACAAGATGGGGCACAGTATGACATTCTTCATGCAGGAGCGATGTTAGATGTTCTCCCTAATGGGGATGAAGCTCTTTCTTTCTTATTAAGCTTGGGGTTTAAAAATATTATACTTGGTAGGGTTAAATTAACTGAGGATGATAGCAACTGGTCAGTGTATGAGGTCTATAATAAGATTCAGACCTACGCTTACTCTCACAACATTCCTAACCTTTTGAGAATGTTTAAAGAGGCGCAGTACGCTTGCACATTAATTCAAGGAGAACAAAACAGTTGCACCATTCTACTACAAAAGAACCAATCACTTTAGGCACTCCCCCCTGCACCCGTGAAGAGCTTTGTGATGCTCTTGAAGAGTTTGCAGAGCTTTATAAAAAACGACCTATCAGGGATAACGATGGCGGCATGAAGGCCCCACAGATGTTCGCCGCATGGTTTATGGCTAAGAAATTACAGCCTACCGCCATCATTGAGAGTGGGGTTTGGTTAGGACAGGGAACATGGTTCTTTGAACAAGCTTGTCCTACTGCTAAACTTATTTGTATAGAACCTAATATTGAGAGGGTGCAGTACCGTAGTGATAAAGCTACTTATACTCAGTTGGATTTTTCTCAAATTTCATGGAAGCAAGCAGTAGATTGTGAAACTACTTTGTGCTTCTTTGATGATCATCAAAATGCTTTATCCCGTTTAGAGGTCGCTACTCCTCAAGGGTTTAAGCATTTAATGTTTGAAGACAATTACCCTGTCTCCCAAGGAGATTGCGTAAGCTTAAAGACTATCTTAGAAGAGGACTCCGATGACAGGAGTATTGCTGATAATTATCTCCTTTCTTACTATGAGTTCCCACCCCCTGTAAAAGGTGAGAAGACTAGATGGGGCGATGACTGGACAGACGAGATGTACCCGACGCATGATCCCCTAATTACTGAGAGAACCGAGGCGTATGAAGATTACTTCGACGGGTATGAGAATTACACTTGGATCTGTTACGCAGAGGTAGGAGAGAAATGAAAATCCCTGTTGTAGTTATTAGCAAGACTATAAACCCATGTCCTGAATTGAAGCTGGTGGTAAACCAAGCTAAGGCATGGAACTCTGATGTATTCCTTCTTGGAGATGAAGGTAATCAAGATTACTGCCCAGACAATCATAAGTTTATGTCTGAGTACTACGAAGGCGTAGAAGATTTTGAAAATCTCTATCAGCATCTTAGCACTAACCCCCAAGATATTGAAAAGTTTTGCTTTAGTAGGTGGTTCGTTCTCAGGAACTTCTTGCGTAAAGAAAATTATGAGGGAGCGTTGTACTTAGATAATGATATTCTATTATTTACGGATGCTTCCGTAGAGTACCAGAAAAGGAAACACCTTTACTGTATGCTTTCGGGAAGATCATCAGGCCATTCGTCTTATTGGTCCTTAGAAGGCATAGAGGCATTTTGTGATTATCTGATGGACGTTTATAGTAGTAAAGGTTCTTATGAGTTTGCTCTCCTTGCTTCCCACTTTCAGATTAGGCAGCATTTTAACCTTCCCGGAGGTTTATGCGATATGACGTTGCTAGAGTCGTTCGCCAGATATAAGTATCCTCACTTAGTGGGAGAAGGAAGCGTTGCAAATCCTTGGAGTTACGATCATTACTACGATCATGTCATTCAACAGGCTGAGGGCTTTGAATGCGAAAACGGAGTAAAGAAGTTTATCTTAAAGAACGGCAAGCCCTATGCGAAATACCTCTCTACAGGAAATTACATTCCTTTTGCTACTATCCACTTTCAAGGAGCGCACAAACCTTTAATGGCTCCATTCATTAAGCAATGCCATGATTCCCTTATTTAATATAAATAACCATACAATTTATACGGGAAATTTAGGAAATCATTTACACGGTCCTGATGTAGATGAGTTCGTTACAAATTTTTGTAACCATGTGGGTGCAAAGTATGGCTGCGCTGTAAATAGTGCAACCAATGCTATTTTTCTTACGTTTGAAGATAAAAAAGAGCTTGTCACCATACCTTCTGTATTGCCCCCTGTGGTCTTCAATGCTCTCCACCATGCGGGACAGGAGATTCAGTATAAAGACGATGTGGAGTGGGTAGGGGGCTCCTACGAGCTTCATGATTTTGGTTCCTACAAAGTGATTGACTCAGCGCAGAGGGTAGACAGAAATCAGTTCAAAGAAGCAAATGATGAAGACCTTATGCTATTTAGTTTTTACCCCACTAAACCAGTTGGAGGAATTGACGGAGGCATTATTGTTTCTAATGATGCCGATAAGATAGAATACTTTAAACAAAGATCTTTGAACGGTATGTCCTTTGCTGAAAATAATTGGGATAGGAAACAGCTTTCTATTGGTTGGAAGATGTACATGAATTCCGTGCAAGCGTTTATTGCTAATCAAAATTTAAGGTTACTCAAAGATAAACAGGTAGCATTAACGGCTATACGGAATTCCTACAATAAAGCATTTGGCTTAGACAACACCAGCAGTCATTTGTATAGAGTTAATGTAAACAATAGAGAGGAAGTAATTAAGAGGTTTAAGACACTGGGAATTGGGACAGGGATTCACTATACTCCTCTGCACAAGCAGGAGTTATATAAGCAAGATGTAGTCCTACCTCAATCAGAAGAAGACGCTAAAACAACTTTAAGTATCCCATTCAACGAAAAGCTAACAGTAAGTAATGTGGAACACATCATTAGTGAGGTAAGAAATGTTATCGTTTAAGCTACTACCTCAAAGCTCTTTCCAAGTCTTCACCGAAGAAGAACTCCGTTCGTACACCGACCCTCGACCCGGAGTTTTAGAAGATATAGATATCTTTAAAGAAGGCAATCGGAGCGAAGGGCATCCTTCTGATTTTTCTTTGTTCCAAGAATCAGATACAGCAGACGTTCTAGTGTTCCCTTATTATCTAGAACTGTTTGAGTTTTTTGGAAAGTCTCAAATGATCCCTCCTTTATTGATTTCGCTTTGTGACGCATATTCTGATAAGCGCATTGTGGTTCAATGGAATCATGATTTAGATTTTGCTAAAAGGTTTCCTGATTTAGGTGATATTAAAAATCTAACAGTATTAAACTTTAATACAAGTAAAAAGAATGACAACGATATCTTACTTCCGTTTTGGACGGTGAATACCAATCCTCTAGAGGAGGAAAAGAAACATACCTACGGGTTCATAGGAGAGATAAACCACCCAGTAAGAGCCGCACTGGTTTATACCTTCCGAGATGATAGCTCCTGTTACATAGGATCTAATCTAGAGTATAACGAATTTAGAAGAACTGTAAGCTCTTGCAGGTTTTCTTTCTGTCCCCGAGGAGTAGGGCTTTCTAGTTGGAGATTTTACGAATGTATGCACCTAAACACTATCCCAGTATTATTTGCTGACGATAGTGAACTTCCTTATCCCGATTTAGATTATTCTAAGTTTTCTGTCCGTCTCCCAGAGAGTGCGGTTAACGATAAGCAGTTAATTAAAGAAGTACTAGCGGATGTAGATCAAGATCAAATGCTTTTAAATATTAAAAAAGTACGGCACAGGTTTACGTTAAAAGGTGTGCAGGAGGAGATTCATAAATGTTTGTCGAATCATTAAAGTCTTATACAGATGATAGGGGGGATCTATACCCTATTAACTTTAACGAGATACCCTTCCAGCCTAAGCGAATGTTTATAGTCTCTGAAGTACCCAAAGGGGTTAAGAGAGGAGACCACGCACACTTTGAGACAGAACAGTTTTTAATTTGTTTAAAAGGGCAGGTTGAAGTTATATTGTACGATGGTTATGAGACTGTTAAAACTGTATTAAATCCAATGCAAGGAGTCTATGTACCTAACCTTGTTTGGGATTCACAAATCTTTAATACTGAGGACGATATACTTTTAGTATTAGCTTCTACGGACTATGATAGGGATGATTATATCGAAGATCCTGCTGTATTTAAAGCCCATGCGGTCTTCAAAGGTCTTAAAAAATGAAAACATTATTAACAGGAGCAGGGGGCTTAGTAGGCTCTACCATTAACGCAGACGTAAAAGTTCTTGGGCGAAAGCCACCGTTTCCGGGATACAAAGAACAGAATAAACGATGGTGTGATCTTACTAGTTATAAAGACACTTACGAGCTTTTTAAACAACAGCAACCCACACATGTAATTCATTGTGCTGGGCGAGTAGGAGGGCTTAAAGCAAACTCTGAGCATTTAGGGGAGTTCTTTTATGAGAACATGATGATCAACCTTAATGTTCTTGAGGCTGCGCGTAAGTGTAATGTGCAGAAGGTTGTTTCGTTTCTCTCGACATGCATTTTTCCCGATAAGGTAAAGTACCCCCTGACAGAGGACAAGATGCACAGTGGTGAACCACACCCCTCCAACTATGGCTACGCATATGCCAAACGAATGCTTGAGGTTCAAAGTAGAGCTTACGCAGATCAATACGGGATGAAGTGTGTATGTGTAATTCCTACCAATATCTATGGCCAACATGATAACTTTAATTTGGAAAGCAGCCATGTAGTTCCTGCGCTCATCCATAAGTGTTACTTGGCTAAGAAGTACAATACTGACCTCGTTATTTGGGGAAGTGGAAAGCCTCTCAGAGAGTTTATTTACTCAGAGGATGTAGGGGAGATTACCCAACTAATTTGCGATTACTACGAAGGTTCAGAGCCTCTTATTATTTCCAATAGTATAGAAGTTAGCATTAAACAACTGGTAGAAACAATTGTAAAAGCGATGGACTTTAGGGGCAAAGTAATCTATGATAAGACGAAGCCCGATGGGCAGTACCGTAAGCCTACAACTAATCTTAGGCTTCAAGACTTCATTCCCGAGTGTGTAAATAAGTTTACACCCCTTGAGGAGGGAATCCAAAAAACCGTAGATTGGTTTGTCGAAAATTACGAGACTTGTAGAAAATGAAAAGCGCAATTATTACTGGAATCAGTGGACAGGATGGATCTTATCTTGCTGAACTTTTATTGGAAAAGGGATACGAGGTATGGGGAGTCCTACGGAGACACTCTCAACCTGAATACCAAAGCAACAGACTAGAGGAAGCAGGGATTTATCAGCACCCTCGTCTGCATTTAGAGTATGGGGATGTAACGGACTTTAGTTCGATGTGTCACCTTATTAAAGATGTACAGCCTGATGAGGTTTATAACCTAGCCGCGCAGTCCCACGTTAAGATTAGTTTCGACCAACCGGGATTTACAACTAATGCTGATGCTATCGGTGTATTAAATATTTTAGAGTCTGTCAGGTTAGGATGTCCTACTGCTAGAGTTTATCAAGCGGGGTCATCTGAAATGTTTGGAAATGAGGTAGATGAGGATGGATACCGACGAGAAACTACGCCAATGGTCCCCGTTAGTCCGTATGGGTGCGCGAAGCTTTACGCTTATAATTTGTGTAGGGTATACCGCTCTTCTTACGGTCTGTTTGTTTCCAACGGTATTCTATTCAATCATGAATCTCCTCGGCGTGGACTCAACTTTGTAACTAATAAGATTGTGGTAGGTGCTGTAGACATCTTCAGGAATAAGAAAGACAGACTCCCTCTAGGTAATCTTGATGCCTCTAGAGACTGGGGCCATGCAAAAGATTATGTAAGAGCGATGTGGATGATGCTACAGCATGACGAGCCAGATGATTTCGTTTGTTCTATGGGAGAATCCCACACCGTGAGAGACTTATGCGAAAGAGTTTTTACTAAGCTACGCCTGTCCTACGAGGATTATGTAGTAGTAGATTCTAAGTTCTTCCGCCCTACGGAACTCCATGACCTTAAGGGTGATTGCTCCAAACTAAAGGAAACCTTGGGATGGGAGCCTAATTACACATTTAAGGATATGGTTGATGAAATGGTGGATGCGCGTCTATAATATGCCATGATTACTGTAAACCTAGAGTCTACCCCAGAGATATACGATGATTATAAGTTGGGCCTAAACCTACTTAAACAGGCAACAGAGGAACACTATGAATACCCTGAAGATGTCACACTCTTCCATGTGTATACAGAAGTTCGTACTCCTAAAGAGTTGCTTGCTATCAAGTCCTACTTGGCGACTCAAAATTTAAGTAAGACAAAGTTGATCGTCTGGTCTGATTATGATATTTCAGATCAAGAGAATATTCAACCCTACAAAGATTTTGTGGACTTCAGAGTGTACAACGCCAAAGAACTCGCTCAAGGAACCCCTTTGGAAGGTGTAGAAAGCCACCTAAACACTGGTGGGGATCGTAACCACTGGATGAGTAGTGGGGTTATGCGCTTTCTAGTGTTGTATAAGTTTGGAGGAATCTACTATGACATGGATATGGTTCTTCTAAGAGACTTTAAGCCTATTCTGTCGCAAGATTTTGCTTATCAATGGGGAGGTTCTACCGACTTCGCTAAGGAGCGTAGGTGGGAAGATGATTGCTTCGGCCCCTGTGCAGCTTTGTTAGGTGCAGTTAAGGGTAGCCAATTTATTGAAGATTGTATGGAGAGGCTAGTCGCAACTCCTCCAACAGGTGGAACGTGTTACGATGAAGATATGTTATCGTATGTTTATGCTAAGAGACCCTTTACTGTTTTTCCCTCATCCTTTTTTAATACAGAATGGTTAATTAGTAAAACTGACAAGCCCCTTTCTCAAGCACTTGATTCTCAATGGTTTGATTCTCCTCTGCAAGATTTTAATCACTTGTTTTTAGAGGCATTCTCTTGGCATTGGCACAACTCTAGCAATAGAAATAAAACAGTGGTAAAGGGGTCTAAGTTTGATATGCTTGAAACACTTATGACAGCACGGCTGCGGGAGAGGAACATTATATGAGAGTAAAATACATTAAACTAAACCCTAATGCAGTGCTTCCCCGGAAAGGAACGGAGAGAGCGGCTGCGTATGATTTGATAGCTATTGAAGATGCGTATATTCCTGTAGGGGAAACCGTTCTAGTAGGGACTGGTCTGGCGATGGAAATTCCTGAAGGTTGGAAGGGAGAGGTATACTCAAGAAGTGGGTTGGCTTCTCAAGGAATTGTAGTTGCTAACTCCCCCGGAAAAATTGATTCAGACTATCGGGGAGAGATTAAAGTCCTTCTTAGAAACAACCGTGTAACTGATCTGGTGGGGATTAAGAAAGGGGATCGCATCGCCCAGTTTGAAATTAACCCTGTTCATGACATTGAGTTTGAAGAGTCTGACAATTTAGATTTTACTTCTAGAGGAGTTCAAGGGTTTGGCTCAACGGGTAAGTAAACAAAAGATCGTGCTTTGCATGATCGTTAAAAACGAAGCAGAAGTTATCGAAAGATGTTTTGATTCGGTGCGCTCTTTTGTGGATGAGTATGTGATTTGTGATACAGGCTCCACAGATGGAACGCAGGAGGTCATGAAGAATTACTGGAAGAAGCACAAACTCAAGGGAGAGGTGCATGATCGTCCATGGGTTTCGTTCTGCCATAACCGACAGGAAGCTTTTGATCTAGGTAAGGGGAGAGGAGACTACATTATGACCATTGATGCTGATGAAGTCTTTGCTCCTTTCGAAAATAACAGTGCCCAACTAACTAAGAAAGTAATCGCACTGCCTCACTTAAATGCAGATAGGGTAGAAGTTATAACCTCTTACAGTTCCATCCAGTATAACAGAACTCAACTTTACAAAGATGGGCTAAAGTGGAAGTGGAATTGGCCCATTCATGAAGTGTGTGGGGCCGCTGATGAAACTACAATGGAGTGCTTAAAAAACGCTTGCGTGGTTCCTAACTCAGACGGAGCAAGAGCCGCAGATCCTCAACGATACAAGCGTGATGCTCTAGTATTTGAGGAGTGGCTCCTAGACAGGCCAGAGGACGCGAGAGGGTGGTTTTACTTAGCGCAGTCATACCGTGATTCAGGAGAGCCAAAGAAAGCTATTGAACCTCTTAAGAAATGCATTAAATATAGCGGCTGGGATGAGGAGATTTATCTAGCGGCTTTACGAATCGGGCGGTATAAAATGGAAGCAGGGGAGTCTTTCGTGAATGTGATGGACGATTTCTTCACAGCGTACAATTACCGTCCTCACCGATTGGAAGCGTTGCATCCTATTGTCGCTTACTATCGAGCCAAAGACCAATACCATACCGCCATCCTGTTAGGGGAGAATGCTTTGAAGCTTCCTTTCCCTGCGGATCGTTTGTTTGTGGAACCAGACGTTTACGAGTGGAGACTGCGGGATGAGTTGGGAGTTGCTTACTATTGGGTGGGTAGGTATGCAAAATCTATTAGAATTATTAAAGAAGCTTTAGAGAATCCTAGAGCTAATATCCCTGAAGGGGATAGAGAACGATTGCAGAAAAATATCCAATTTGCTGAGGAGGCATTAAATGAACAGAAGACAGAGAGTTGAGTACCTGTGGCTTGATGGACGGGATCCATTACCCAAAGTAAGAAGTAAGACGCGCTACCTTAATCCCCAAGAACACATTATTGTTCCGTGTTGGAATTTTGATGGAGGTTCTACCGAGCAGGGGACACTAGAAGATTCGGATAGGATGTTGCGTCCTGTTAGAACTTACACCGACCCCTTTAATGAGGGGGGCTTGTTAGCATTTTGTGAAGTCTGCTACTATGGTGGGGTGCCGCACGAATCCAATACCCGAACGCACTTGGAACGCCTCACTAAAGATGTGGAAGGAATCCTCGTAGGGTTTGAGCAAGAAGTTACCTTCATTAACCCTACCGACTATAAACCACTAGGTCTCCTCCTCAGCCCCCAAGCTCAGGGACAATATTATTGTGGCGCAGGTTGCATGAATGTAATCGGTAGATCTATCATGGAAGAGTTTGAAAAGAAATTGTTAGCAGCGGGGATTGAGATTGATGGCATTAACGCTGAGGTTATGCCGGGACAATGGGAATGGCAAACTGCTGCTCAAGGCCCTCTTAAGACCTCAGATGATTTGTGGGTTTCTCGTTACATCTTAGACAGAGTGTCGGAGTACAATCCAGTTATTGTTTCTTATGATCCTAAGCCGCACCCCGAGTTTAACGGAGCAGGTTGTCACACTAATTTCTCTACCGCCAAGATGCGGGAGTCGTTTGATGTAGACGATTATGAAGAGCTTGCCGTGCATCTCGAAACTGATCACGCTGAACACATTAAAGTGTGTGGCGCAGGGATCGAGAAGCGCATGACTGGGGACTGTGAAACTTCGGACTACAAGAAGTTCAGTCTAGCTGTGGCAGACAGAGGTGCGTCAATTCGCATTCCCAAAAGAGTCAAGGACGAAGGTGAGGGGTACTTCGAAGACCGCAGACCTTGTGCAAACATTGACCCGTATAAGGTACTTTATTCACTAATCTCTTCGGTAAAAAAGTCAAGCCTTCTATAATAGCGTATGGATAATGCTGTACTCAACAGGCTGAAAAACGCTGGTTTGTTATCGGAACAAGTCCCCGATTTAGGATTTGTAAGCACAGGGAGCTACGCTCTTAACAAGATTATTTCGGGTAAGTATACCAAGGGTATCCCTATCGGTATGATTACTCAGTTCCATGGGGAAGCGTCCACAGCCAAAACTGTGTTCGGCACTCACATCCTCAAGGAGGCGCAAACATTGGGCCACTACACCATGATGGTGGATAGTGAAAATGCGTACAACCCTGAGTTTGCTTCTCATCTGGGAATTGATCCTAAGAAGTTGATTTACGCTGCGCCTGAAACTTTGGAAGACTGCTTTCAAGTTATCGAGGATACAATTAAGGCTATCAGAGAAACTGACTCTGACACACCGATTGTTGTTGTCTACGATAGTATTGCAGTCTCACCTTCAAAAGCAGAGTATGAAGCTGAGGGGTATGAGGGAAATAATATGCAAGGGGCTATCCGTGCTAAGTCCACGGGAGCGTGTTTGCGAAAGATCAATCCGTTGATGAGAAAATATAAAGTTGCTCTCGTCATCATTAACCAAATTAGAAATAAAGTTGGCGTAATGTACGGAAGTCCCGACACGATGGCAGCGGGAGGAAAATCATTAGAGTATTACTTAGGCGTAAACTTAAAATGTATTTCAAATAAAACTAGCGACCTCCTTAAAGATGATCTCAAGAACATCATTGGGATTCAGGGGAAAGTGAGGAATACTAAGAACAAGTGTTCCATCCCCTTTAAGGAGTGTGAGTTTGAGTTACTTTACAATGAGGGATTAGATCCCCATTCTGGACTGTTGAAGATGTTTGAGGCCGATGGGCTGGTAGAGAGGAACGGGGCATGGTATACTATCCCCAGTTCAGGGAAGAAGTTCCAATCTAAGGAATTTGTGAAGATGATGCAAGACCCTGAAACGTCAGGGGTTACAGATCTCGCAAAATTTTTAAGGGACTAGGGTTGACATTCGCTGAAAACTTGCTATAATAGGGCAACGAACGGAGGAAATTCGAAATGACTGATGACAACCAAAGCGACAAATCCTTCATGGAGATGCTGACAGGACTCGTTAACGAAGTCTTCTCAGATCACTTTGATGGTAAGTCCGAAAAATCTGAACCCGCTTCTCCTGTTGAGGAGCAACCTACAAACCCCGCTATTTACGAGTCTATTGAGGACTATACTGCTAAGACTGGCAAGCGATTCCGCATGACCAAGAAGCAGAAAGAACTAGGACTGACCCGTGATGAAGCTTTTTACCTAACCTATGGAGTTAAGAATGATTAAGAATGAAGAAATGATCCGTGCCCACGCCCCTGCGGCGTTCGCTACTTCCCCTGAAGATGGTAGGGTCTCTGACCGCTACTCCTTCCTTCCCACTACTGACATCCTAGAGATCCTTCAGGATGAGGGTTGGACCGCATGGTCTGCCCAGCAGGTTAAGTCTCGTACTTGGTCCAAAGACCATGCGAAGCACATTATTCGTCTGCGTCACCAAGACCTAGATGTGAAGTCTTTTGACGTTGGTGACAGCTTCCCTGAGATGCTGCTTATGAACGCTCACAACGGTCTGGGAGGCTACCAACTTCAAGGGGGTATCTTCCGCATGGTATGCTCTAACGGAATGGTGATCTCGGAGTCCGACTTCGGTAAGGTCCACATTCGTCACATCGGCTTTGAGCCTAAGCAGGTTATCAATGCCTCCCGTGATCTGATTGCGACCTCTTCCCAAATTTCGGACAAGGTAAACACTTGGAAGGAATTGGAGCTTAGTCCCCGCGCCCAGCAGGACTTCTTTGCTGATGCAGCTAAGATTCGCTTTGAGAACCCTTCTGATGATATCATCAAGGAAATCTCCAATGTGCGTCGAGAGGCTGACCGTGGGAATGACCTCTGGAGGACTTTTAATGTCGCTCAGGAGAACCTGATCAGGGGTGGATTCCGTAACGGAAACACTAACCGCATGGTGCGAGCTATCTCTAACATCCAGAAAGATGTTAAATTTAATTCGGAACTGTGGGACTTGGCTAGTACATATAGTGAAGGGCAACTCATCCTCAACTAAGTAAACTACTCAGGGGGAGGGAGAGATCCTTCCCCCTAAATCTAGCTATGTTAGAATTCGAATTCAACGAGCCTCTTAATGAGGAACCTGATGGGACGTTTATTACCATCGGACAGATGCAATTCTTTCTTAACAGGAAGGACGGCAAGAAACTGTTTAAAGAAGGATCTGCGGAGTTCCTTGAATACTATAACCTGTGTAGGGTCTATAATTTAGTATCAGAAATCATGGAATACGACCCCGACTCCGCTATAATGTATTGGGATGACAAGAAGAAGATCGTCTCAATGGGGTTCCCTTCCAAAGGTAAAGTAGCCCTCGCTCTCTCAGGCATGGAGCCTAGTCTAATGGAAACTGATGACGATGAGGATGAGTGGGGGGATGGACTAAATTACAATGGGTAGAACATATAAGAAGAACGAGAACGAGTGGGTAAGTAAAGACCCAATCAAGTACAAAGTAAAAAAGAAACAAAGAGAGGTTAAACCTGCTCTTAATGAAGATCATAGTAATGAAGATGATTACTATGATAAAATGGAGATGGAAGCTTATGACGAAGAATTTTCCGACAAGATACGAAGGAGAGGTTCAAATAGATTTTGATCCTGTAGTGCCATGTGCATGGCTTCCTGATAGAGAAGTAAAACTTAGTGAGTACAACCATATGATTACTTACTTCGTTCAAAAGCATATCGAGGAAAACACCGATGCCATCACAGTATGTACTGAAAAATTCGCCAATAGATAAGAACCGTATCCAAAAGGTTTGTAAGAAGCTCATTGATGAGGCTAACGATGATAGGTCGTTAGCTCTCGATGCTCACCGTTTCTTTCGGGAAATGTTAGATGAGAACCCCCAAGACGCAGCAGCCAAAAACTTAATGGTTGATTGCCTTAAGCTCGCACAGACCTCTAAAACCAGTACCCTGAAAGTTGTAGACCTTCTCATTAAACTTGAGACGGCTCTAACTAAAGGGAATGAGAAGTCCGAAGTGGACTCTCTATATTCGCAGCTAGACAACTTAACCGATTAGGAAAAACCTTGGCCGAGCAAAAGTTTTACAAAGTAATTTGTAATGAAATTAATTTAGTTCTTCTTCTTAAAAAACTCACCATGCGTGAAGAGAGAAGGACTTATCATGACATAAAGAAGAAGATCGAGAGCTTGGATAAGCCTATTACGATTGATAGCTATATTAGCTATGTCGTAAAAGCTTTCTTGTACGATGCTGATGAGTTCTTCAAAAACCTCCCTGAAGACAAGGAGGACAAGGATACCATCACCAGAGCCGTGTATGCTTCTATCATTGAAGCGTATCCTCCCTTCGACCTAGAGTTTGTGTGTGCTGATATTAATAACGGCACTTTCATGGAGGAGATGCACGAAAGCTTGGCTGCTGTTCTCTCAACTGCTGCACAGGCCGAGGCTCCTCCCAAGAGTCTGAAAGCTATCAAAACTCTGAACGATGTTAACAACTTGGAGCGATACCTTTCCAAGAACCTTATCGGACAGGAGCAAGCTGTGAAGGGTCTAGTGGACAGCATGAAGCTCGTAGCCAGCGGACTGTATAAGAACGCATCCTTCTTCTTCATCGGCCCCACAGGAGTAGGCAAGACCGAACTCGCTAGGCTTGTAGGAAACAGGTACAGCGGTAACTTCTGGAAGGTGAACTGTGCGGAGTATGCTCAGGCTCATGAGTACGCGAAACTAATTGGTTCTCCTCCCGGCTATGTAGGTCATAGTGAAAAGAGTTTGATGGCTGAGAAGGCTGAGAAATCTAATAAGTGGGTAATCCTCTTTGATGAGATTGAAAAAGCTCACACTAAGTTCTATGATTTCCTCCTCTCACTTCTAGATGACGGGACATGTACGGATAACATGGGCAGAGTTCTAGACTTCACCGAGTCTATCTTTATCTTTACTTCTAACCAAGGCGTGTCTGACATTCGTGTAGGCAAGAAGCTAGGCTTTGGTGGGGAAACTGTTTCGGTGTCAGGATCAGAGCAGGAGATCACGCAATCAGTAAAGAAGAAGTTCCCCGCTGAGTTCATGAATCGTATTGATAACTATGTGTTCTTCAACACACTAGAACCCGAACACCTTAAAAAGATTGCCACTCTTGCTCTCAGTAATATTCCTATCAAGAGACACAAGGCTCTGTTGGATTTCATTGTGGAGCATGGCTACTCAGAAGAGTATGGAGCCAGAAACATTAAACGCTTCATTAAGAATGAAGTAGCTACCGTAATTGCTCAAGCTCTCCTAGAGCGAAGACTTCCAAGTAAAAAAGGAGACCTCTACACCCCGAAGGTTAAGGATGGCAAGCTAACCCTGACCTGTCTTACTGGGGATGAAGAAGAGTTGATCGACCAAGCCGCAGGGTAGGCGTGTTACGCCTTTCGTGCCTTGGAACTTCGCTACCTGCTCCCTCTAAAGAAATTTAGAGGGAGCTTTTTTAAATAAGGAAAGGAGCCGACTATTATATCTTGTGAACTGGCCCGTAGCTCAACGGTCAGAGCGTCCGTCTTATAAGCGGTTGATTCAGGTTCAACTCCTGACGGGCCGACCACTTTTATCCTAAGGAGAAAAATTATGAATGAGATTGCAGAAAAGTATGTGGCGAAAGCCTTGGAAGGTTACGAACAAAATTACAAGGGTATCTCTGATGCCATCACCCAAGTTGAGGCTCAGTTGGAAAACTTTATGGCTCAACGCGCCGAAATGAAGGAAGGCATTGATGAGATGCGTGAACTTCTGGGTCTTGGGGAAGAAGAGGAGCTTGGTGGAAACGCTACCCCGCTCACTCTTGTCTCCGAAGAACACGGTAATTCTGAAGAAGAGTAGAACGGGGAGTGGCGCAGTTTGGTAGCGCACCTGCTTTGGGAGCAGGGGGTCGTAGGTTCGAATCCTATCTCCCCGACCAAGCAATCCCTGATAGCTCAGTTGGTAGAGCGTTTGGCTGTTAACCAAAATGTCCGAGGTTCGAGTCCTCGTCAGGGAGCCACAACCTAAAGGAGAATATTATGACGATTAATAAAAATAAGAGTAACCGAATTAAGTTCGGACATTTTAGTAGTGAGTCCGAAGCCCAAGCCGAGCTTGCGCGTAGGGAAAAGAGTTTGCCTAGGAACCTTACGGGGGATTTCCGTGTTCTGAAACTTCCGAACAAGAAGTCTGGGAAACGTAATTGGATGGCATACGCTCTGGTGAGAAAATCGGGGGAGTAGCCCAATCGGCAGAGGCAACAGACTTAAAATCTGTCAAGTGCGGGTTCGAGTCCCGCCTTCCCTACCACGCACTCGTAGCTCAGTTGGATAGAGCAATAGACTTCTAATCTATAGGTCATAGGTTCGAATCCTATCGAGTGTACCAAATTCTGCGTCCGTAGCTCAGTTGGTAGAGCAATCGGCTTTTAACCGATTGGTCCAAGGTTCGAGTCCTTGCGGACGCACCAAACTATAATAGATCATGGCTTCTCAAAAAAAATTAGATCAAACTTACATGGCGATGGCAGAAGAGCTATCGAAACTGTCTTATGCAAATAGAAAAAAAGTTGGATGTCTTATCGTTAAAGACACGCAGATTATCTCTGAAGGGTACAATGGAACTCCAAAGGGATTTTCAAATGAATGCGAATATAGATCCTACGTTGATGAAGAGTATACAAAGCCCGAAGTCCTTCACGCAGAGTCTAATGCCATTAGCAAGATTGCTCGATCTACCAACAGTTCTGATGGTGCTACTTTATATGTCACATTGGCTCCATGCTTTGAGTGTTCTAAACTCATCATACAGGCTGGGATAGTAAGAGTAATTTACAAAGACCACTATAAAAAGAATGGACTAAATTTGTTAGCTAAGGCTGGCGTTAAGGTGAACTCAATTTATGAATACGACCAAGACACAAGTGACGAAGAATTTCCCGGAAGCCACTACAAAGGAGACTTTGGATACTACAGTTGAGCAGACGAAGGAGTACTTACGAGAACAAATCTCTAAGTGGAAGCGCATACTCAACGAAGATTATAGGACAGATAGTAACAATCGCTTGGAGTTGCATTCTAGCGGTAGACTAGAGGGCGCAATCAACGCCTTAGCTTTTATAGAGAGACTAGAGGAAAAAAATGGCAAATAAGTTTAGAAGTATTGCGGACGGCGTAGCCGATATTGTTAAGGATAAGCAGGAGGCTTACGGAGACTCTTTTGGTAAGAGTGGTGAGTGCCTTAGGCAAATGTATCCTCAGGGTATTGATCCTGAGCAGTATGATGACCTACTCACCGTTGCGCGTATTCTTGATAAGCTTTTTAGGATTGCCAACAACCCTACTGCCTTTGATGAAAACCCCTACCAAGACATTGTTGGGTATGGCCTACTCGGAATGCATCGTCACAACCCTGCTCCCGAACCTCTCCAACCGTTACCTCCCCAGAGTCTAGCGCAAGAGAAACCTAAGAAGGACTGGGACGATATTGATATTGATGACTAGCAGTTCCACTTCTTGAGGGAGAGGCTGAGACGATCCTTGCCTGTGTTGTTACTGGCTTTTTGTCTCTTCCTCATGCCACTCATGCGAGCGCAGAAAGACTTTCTCCTGTTGGCTGCCTTGCTACCCTTCTTTAACTTGGAAGGCTTAGTGGTAACAGCAGTCTTTAATTTGGAGCCGGGATTTTCTCGCTTGTAGGAGTCTACACCTTTTTGGTTGAGTCCACCTTTTGGATTCTTTCCTGATTTCTTCTGCCATGCAGGAGTTGCTTCTTTAACCTTGACACATGAGCCCTTAGAATACGGGGTGCTTCCTTTCTTTGCCTTGTATCCCTTCCAGCATCTTCCTTCCTGAATTAGACTTGCCACTCTGGCGTAGAAAGTGTTTTCGTTTTTCGCTTTCTTTTTCTTACCTCCGGGTTTTACTTTTCCGCTACAAACCGCACTAGCGTACATGTTTGCATAAGCTGAGGGGTACACATCAAACTTTCTCTTAGCAGCAGACTTACCTTTAGGGCAAAGTTTTTTCTCATCCACATCCGTCTTTACGTTAGTAGGCTTTGGTCCCGCATTACCAGCAGCCCGTTTCCTGCTTACTGCGGATTTCTTATCTTTTTTACTCATACTAGCCGCTTTTGATGCTGGTACGCATTTGGGGTATCCTTTTCTTTTTTCCCCTTCCGATCTTCCGCAAGGCTTATATCCTCCGCCCTTCTTGGGCGCACCAATATCGACCCACTTTTGTTTAACCCACTTGCGAAGGTCTTCTTTCACTTTTGGTTTCCTTGAATTTTCGCTTGACATTACCTTACTCCTGTGTTATTATATAGCCATGAACATATTCATCCTAGATAAAAATCCTAAAGCTGCCGCAGCAATGCATTGCGATAAGCATGTACCTAAAATGATCCTAGAGACAGCACAGATGCTCTCAACGGCTCACCGTGTATACGAAACTGCACAGGCCGAAGGTCTTTACAAGCAAGCCCACCTCAATCATCCATGCACAAAATGGATTCGTGAGTCTGGTGCTAACTATCGTTGGGCTTGGCATCTGTATGTTGCGCTCCTGACTGAGTTCACAAATCGTCGAGGCAAGTCTCACAAGTCTGGTGAGCTTATTCATGAGCTTGCTCACACGCCTCATGGGATGCCTGAGCTTGGCCTTACACCCTTCCCCCAAGCCATGCCCGACGAGTACAAGCATGAGGACGCTGTGGAGGCATACAGAGCCTACTACATGGGCGACAAGGCTGCGTTCGCCAAGTGGGAGTGGCCTACCGCTCAGACCCCTCGTTGGTGGTCTGAAGAAAATTCGGAAAAGGGCTTGCAATCCCTTGAAACTGTGGTATAATAGGGGCATGAACAGCGAAGATAGCATTAAAGACGGCGACCGAGTGGAAGTTTACTGGAACCTCCATAAGGACTGCTTTTCTGTCCGCAAGAACGGTCGAGTAGTGGACTACCTTTATGGTGGTGAGGACTACCTGACCCTTACGGATGTAAAGTTTGTTGTTCAACCTGCGGGGAGAGAGCGGGTACTTCGTGAGCGCAAGAAGAATGTTCATGCGTTTGTCCGAGGTACTGTCAGCTTCTCTTCTCCAGTAGCTTACCAACAAAAGGTTAGCTACAACCCCTACAAGATGGGGTCTTTTTTCACTAAGTTTGGGGGCAATTGCACCCCTGTTTTTTCCGCTAAGAGAGCAACCCTCTCTGATCAACGAGTAACCATCAATCCTTAGGAGATTATTATGGGACTAGATATGAGTGTATACGCCACCGAGGGCGAGATTCTGACCAATGACAACTGGGACATCCCCAAGAAGGAGTACTACTGGCGCAAGGCTAACCAGATTCATAACTGGTTCGTAAAAAACGTCCAAGAGGGTGTGGATGACTGTGGCCTTTATGAGGTCAGCGTTAGCCAACTCACGAGTCTCAAGAAGACTGTGGCAACGGTTATCCGTGACCATAAGAAAGCTGCGAAGCTTCTTCCTACCTCTTCTGGATTCTTTTTCGGCGGTATCGACTATGATGAGTGGTATTGGGAAGATGTTAATAGTACTCTGAACTATGTGAATGAGATGCTACAGCAGCACAAGGATAACCCTGACACTAAATTCTTTTACGCATCAAGCTGGTAACAATGATTAACAATAATAAAGAACTGTGGGAAGCCATGATGGGTGGTCCCGTTGAGATTACGGAAGAAGCCGCTAAGGCTGCGGTAGAAAAAGCAGTCTTCAAGGACACCCAATGTGGGTGTTCGATTATCTCTGACAGCGCAGGTGTGAGCCTGACTGGATATGCAGAGGGATCGAATGTCGAACTTAACCCCAAGATTTTGTTTTGGGGCTTTACTTATGCTGAATTTAACGAAACACTAGCCGAGGCTGATGCTGAAGGCGTAGCAGAATGGCATAATGCCAATGGAGAATAACATGAAAATTGAAATGACTGACAGGTGGGTGCAACGTGCCCTTATCGCTTTCTTGGGCCTTGGTGCCTGTTCTTATGCGTGTATGTTTGTTACATACCTCATGTGGTTCATGGGAGTGTGGCCGACAGCATGAGAGTATTAAATGATTACAGAGGGGAAATGAATGGAGACGTTCGCCTTACCCCTCAAGATATTAAAATGATCGCTTACTGCCTTTCATGGTGTGAGGGTGATGAGGCCATCGGCTGTGATGCTGAATTGTACTCTTTTGGTAAACTAGCGGACCAGTTTCGCGCAATGGATTTACATTTTCAAGAAAAGGCTGTTGACAGCGACTCTTGATTGTGATATAATAGGCGCATGAAACGAAAAGTTACTGTGGATCTAACGCTTTCGTGGACCTTCGATGAGAAGGAATGGAGTGATGAAAAAGCACACATCGAAGCCATGAGAGCAAACCCCAAATTAATTCTAGGCTATGACATTATTCATAGCATTTTCTGTCTTAACGAAATCACAACCCCTGAAGAGAAGGATATTAAAGTTTATGTCGCTGACTGATGAACAATGGAACAAGATTGACAAGAAGTATGGTAAGCTGATGTACAAGATCAGCCACCAGATCAGCGGAGACAAGGCTACGGCCAACTTTGATGATAACTTGCAGGACATTCGCCTCTCCGCTATGGAGGCTGTGATGGGTTTCGAAAAGCAGAACGACGGGGCTAACGGTAGCTTTGATGAGTTCTGGGGCACCAAGGGCTTCGACCAGTACATTAAAACGTGTATGTGGACCAAGAAGAACAACAAGGGCGCGAAGATCACTAAGAAGGCTCCGATCCTCAAGGGGACTGTATCCACCGACAAGGAGGAGATCCTTGAGATCGAGGAGTGTACTGGTGATCCTGAGATTGCCATGCTACTGGAAGAGATCTCTTACCACCTCACTCCTACGCAGCAAGCAATTGTTACCATGGTGGTCAAAGACCCCAACCTGATTAAGCCTAGCGGTAAGATGAACATCAAGCAGATCGCAGAGGCTCTAGACCTCACTTGGTTCGAGACTGATAAACAAATCAAGAGCCTTTCTATTATGCTGGAGAACGAGCTATAATAGCTACAGAAGCGAATATTCCTGTGCATAATGCACTTGGGGACTATAAATATGTATGAGTACAAAGTTTTTAGCACAGACGTAATTTCCGATCAGGGGCTCAATGCGCTCCTACAAGAAATTTCCCACAACGGGTGGGAGCCTATCCAGATTGAATGGGATAAGATGCAAGTCTTTGCTCGGAAACCATTGATGCTCACCGATTAGGAGAATAGATATGAAGTATTTTGCAATTATGCTCGCCGCTCTGACGCTTGCGACCCCTGCTTTCGCACAGCGTGAGCAAGGCCCCTCTCGTCGCCCACAGGCGCGTGTTGAGGCTCCGAAGGCTGCTGCCCTCAAGGCAGAGGTTAAGGCTCTCAGGCGCGAACTGGAGGCCCTCAAGAAAGAGGTCGCTCAACTGAAGAAGAGAGGCAATGGTCGCCGTAGAGGTTCGGGTGCTGGTCAACGTGCTGGTCGAGCTATGAAAGATGAAAATGGTGTAGTCCATCAGGGCCGAGGCCGTTTTCAGGGTGAAGGTAAACGCCGCAAGAAGGGCGAAAAGAAGGTTGAGGTCGAGAGACCTGACTGGGAGGCAATTCGTCAACGCATGGGCGAGTTCAGGAAGAGCAGGAAGTAATGCATGGGGGAGGAGTTCTCATCCCTTCATCTGCCAAAGTGCATGAAGGTGTTTCTATTTTAGAGAACTTCTCCCTTTTTAGTACACGGGCTAGAGGAAAACTCTCACGGTGACGGGGTAAATAGCGAAAGAGATTGCTGCTGGTATCCATGATCACAGCCCACCAAAACAAAGGAAAAGATAGTTATGAAGATGAATCCAGTTTATAGACCCGCCATTGGGTTGTTTATGATAGGTATTGTGTTGTGCCTAATGAGTATGACACTTCCCTCAGCAAAAATAACCTATCCTCGTCGGTGGATTCCGATGTGGGAAGGAAAGCGTGAGAGCATTATGATCCACACCGACAATATCGTCACCGTGGAGCCTAAGTTCGATCCCGCACTTCTTCTCGCCAATACCAGAGTTCTGAATAAGAAAGCTGCTTGGCTAGATGTAGTCCTTGCAGACGGTAGAACACTCCAAGTGTTTGAGCCATTCGATGAGTTTATGGAGCGCATTAGGAGGAGTCAGTAATGCACGAAGCTTTTGTACAGTATATGGGGTCACAGATGAGACCCAATGTTTACCTAGAGTTAGGCGTAGGGGAAGGAACCACCTTTAACCTTATCGCTCCCTTTGTCTCCAGAGCTATTGCTGTGGACACTAAGATGCCTGAGTGCTTGGAGGACTTTGAGACCTATGAGATGGATAGCAGCGAGTTCTTTGCCGATGGATGGTTGAATGGGACCGCAGACTTAATCTTTATTGATGCCGATCAGTCCTACAAAGGTGTAAAAGCGGATCTAATGAATTCGTTGAAGGTTCTGAGTGAGGATGGAATGATTATCATGAACAACACCGATCCCATCAGCGACAAGAATATGACCTCAGAGGCGCACAAACTGGTGGATGAAATTGAGGAAGGTAAGATCCCTCACATGAATGTAACTACTCTGCCAATCGGTGATGGTGGCTTGTCTATCATTACTAATAAAAAGTGCAGCAGAACACAACAGAGAGCATCTTCCCCAGACAAGGTAGACAAGGACGGGAAACTAAAGCCTAAGTTCTATGTGCCTGAGGCTTACAATCTTAGTGAGTACGCTGAGATGAAGGCTAACTCCCCCTACAAACAATACTAAGATGAACTGCCAAGCCCCACTTAGACAGCGCATGAAGTACATGATGGTGTGGCTCGCAGTAATGAGTCTTGCCGCTGTCATTTTGTCAGTTAAAGGAAATTAATTATGATTAGACCACTAAGAAACTATATTATCGTCAAGAGAGAGGCAGCAGAGACTACCTCAGCATTGGGTATCATTATCCCTGAAGCCGCACAGAAGAGTTCTGATGTAGGCACAGTAGTGGCTGCTGGTCCCGGAAATTTAGAACGAGGGGAGAGAGTTCCCCTTGACGTAGAAGTAGGGGACAGAGTTATGTTCGCCCAGTTCACGGGGAAAGAGGTAGAGGTAGATGGAGAGTCCATGCTAATGATGGTCGATACTGACTGTTACGGTGTGATGGAATAACTACATATGGTATGAAAGTACCATTAACTATTATCGTGCGCGAAAAGACACCTAAAGAGAAACATGATGACGAGGTAACAGCTACCCTCATCATATGGAGTGCAGCCTTTGTTGCAGGGATCACTACACTCGGAGTCCTACTAATTAAATTAATGACGCGATGAAAATTGTAAGAAAACCTTGGGGAAGAGAAGATTGGTATGTCCTAAATGAGAAGTACTGCCTCAAGAGAATGTACATTGACGCAGGACAAAGACTATCTCTCCAGTTCCATGAAGTAAAGAAAGAAACTATGATCCTAGAAGAAGGAACATGTGATCTTATAAAGAACGGAGAGACAATACTCATGAAGTATGGTCAAGCATATACGATCAATCCTAAGGACGTACACAGACTCCATGCACACAGAGATACAATCATCTTAGAGGTATCAACACCCGAGGTAGATGATGTGGTTAGAGTAGAAGATGACTACGGTAGACCCCAATATAGTAGGAGAAAAGAGGATAAAAAAAGTGGAATAGATGGAGAAAATACTTAGGGCTGATTTAGGTTAGTATAATGTTAGGTATACTAAATACTACAAGAAAAGTCAAATTAGTTCAGAATTACCCCCCAAACCACGACAAGAAAAGTCAAATTAGGGGTTTGTTAGTAGTGTTTGCTTGACCCTTTTTAAAGAAACTTAAAAAAAACTCCCATGGGGGGACCAAACCAGTTCAAAACCAAGTTCAAACCAGTTCAGAAAAAGCTTTCGAACCAACCCATTTACCCCGCTCCCGAATTAGTTCCAAGCGGTCATCACCTCCTTAGAACTCTTTTAAGAAAAGTCAAATTTAGCTTGACAAAGCCCTTTCGGTGTGCTATAATAAGGGGCCGAGAGCTATTCTCCTATAGACCAAAGCTACGCCCTCTGAGGTATTCATGGTAGTGCAAAAAAAGTCAAAGTAGACTTCGATGCATTACACAAAAAACCCCCTTCGTTCAATTAAGTTCGAGGGGGGTTTTTTATTGGTGGGCAATGAGGGATTCGAACCCCCGACCTCTTCCTTGTAAAAGAAGCACTCTACCGCTGAGTTAATCACCCATACAAAAAAGTCAAATCAGGGTGGCGAGGATGACGGGACTTGAACCCGTAACCTTCGGCGTGACAGGCCGATGCTCTAACCAATTGAGCCACATCCCCTTAGTCATGGCGACCCTTTTTTTCCACATACCACGAATCCTCCCCCGCCTCCACTTTTTTGACGAGCTTCGCCACGAAAGCGTCGAGGAGGCCATATGCATTCCCCGCCATGCCCTTGCACCCGATCTCATTTCTAAGGGCGCGGAAGGTATCTTCCTCGATGTCGAGGATAATTCTCTTGCTGGGGGGTTCGTTGCTCATGAGTCCTATTATACCAAATTTTGAGGAAATTTCAAGCGAAATCTCAGATTTATTTTGTTCGGGTTTTGTTCGTTAGGGTTCTGTTAGTGGGTGGTGAATCGAACCGTTTTCGGTGCCATCCAACATAGCCCACACGATGCACAATTCGCGACCTTCTTTGTTTGCTCTGGACAATCAAAAGACTTTCCCTCGAAACTTTCTTCGGCTGCAAACCATTTTCCCAACTCCTGCGAATCATTGTTTCGGGAATAACGAACCACGAAGCGATCCGAAAAGCGAAGATTCAAAAGGTGAATAGCTCCACCGATAGGGGAATCTAATTCCCTTCCAGTATACCCAAAGATACAAAGCTCAGGGTATTCTAGCATCATTTTCTGCCAGAAGTTTACATAATCCAGAGAGTAGAAATCACCCAGAACATGCAAGCGAATTACGATCCCTTGCTTGTGCTTTCGCATGAGATAATCAATCTCTAGATGCAATTGATCGGTAAGCCCCTCAGTAGAAAAGCGATGCGCGAATGGCATATTGTTGCCATAACAATCATTCCAATGGTGGCATGAGGTAGGGCAGGTTTCACGCTCTACTAGGGTAAGACTATAAAGCCTTTTCCCTTTCCACTTCTTAGCGGTGATTTTGAAACCTAATTTCTTATTACTCGAACCCTTTTTGAGGGTATCGAATTCGTGCGGGAGCTTGATGCTCTTCTGGTATCTTGTCGAGGTAATCATGCGCCTATTATATCATGCCCGTGGGGGGTTGTCAAGTGGTTGCACAAAAAACTTCCACTTTATTTTCGGTCGTAAGGTGTTGTCAATAAAGGACTTATGGGCGCGGCCCCGGCCCCGAAAAAAAATTTCAAGCGAAAAGCAGAAAAAAGTTGCCTCCCTGTCGGACTTGACCCAGACTGCGGACTCTCGTCCCCGTTCGAACTCTCGCCCTCATCAAATAGGACTCTCGCTCAGTCGTAGTTTTTCCCACCTTTGCGGGTGTTCTGGAGTATGTCCCCGACAGGGAAGCATTGTATGGTGGAGGTGGAGGGATTCGAACCCTCGTCCTAATAGTTCCCGTGTAGGGTCTTACTAGTCGAACAACCGAAACACCCCCGAAAGGAGAGCTTGCTTCCCGTGGTTAGCTCACCCACGCTTTCTTTATAGTGGGGAAGGGGCTACCTCCCCCACTCGGACCTTACAGCCCTTGGGTTGCCTTATGGGCAGCCGTAGCCCCCACATGGCGACCTTCGGACCACTCCCGAGGGAGCGCACGACGAAGGCTCTTGTAAGCCTCCAGCGCGTGGTCACATGCTTCCTGAGAAGCAGTGCCGTCCTTGTAGAGGTCAGCGAAAAGCTCACCGACCTGAATGCTAAGGCCCTGAATCTTGGCCTCAGTCTTGTTTGTGGCGAAATCGCCCATAGTAGTCTCCTTTGCAAAGAGGTTAGAAGTTGAGGGAGTTGAACCCGTCCCTCGTTCGGGTGTATCATTATACCATACTGAGGTCAGCTTGTCAAGCATGGTCTTCCAAATATTATTCATAGGACTCATCCATTCCGAAGCCAGCAGAAGCGAGAGCGGACTCATCGTCCCAATCCTCACGCGGCTCATCGTCCACATCCCAACCCTCATAGAAGGTGTTGAGGTACTTGATAGCTTCCGCGTCCACATCAGGAGCGGGGAGCCCGTTTTCGTGGAGGTAAGACAGAACGCCGTAGAGGTGGTGAGCAAACTTGCCATCGGACAGGTCCATGACGATATCGAAGGGGTTATTCATGCGTGTATTATACCAAAGGTTAGAGGGAATGTCAAGCGTTAGCTCTTAATTTTTCGGAGGTTTTATTCCGAAGAGGGCTGCGTGACGCACCCAAAAGGAGTAGTTTTTGATTGCTTTCATGCCCCTATTATACCACGGTTTTAGCCCATTGCAAGAAATACTTTGAGAAAACTTTCTGTCGTAAGGTGCTGTGAACACAGGACTTAGGGCCTCGCGCCCCGGCCCCAAAAAATTTTTGCAAGCACAAAAGAGAGAAAAGGTGGGGAGAGTGTTACTGCTTTCCAAGTGGCCGAAGCCAAGCGTTGAGCGGATCGAACACCCTCCCCTAAAAGGTGAGGAGGATCAGTAGGCTTCGCGTGTCACCTACTGCCTCCCCCCTTCCCAGTGGGCCTAGCCCTTGGGGATGTAAGCGTTCAAGCCTACCGTGACGGGCTTACCGTCAACCATCGCCGTCGTGGAGATGTTGCCACCGCTTGAAGCGACCAGCATCGTCTTACCAGACTTGGACGGGCGAAGAGACACAGGGGCCTCGATTACCAGCGTTGATACGCCGTTCGTTTCCTTGATTGAAACATTCATAAAATTACCTCGTAGAGAGAGAAAGGGAAAAGGGGAAAATTAAGCCGACCACTCATCGTGGAGGTCAGCGTTTACGCAGATATCGCGTTCGATACCCAAGCCAAGCGGGACTTGGATCGACTCAAGCTGCGAGAGGGAGACGTATCCCCACTCAGGCGAACCAAAGCCGAGATCACACAGGCCGAAGAGGAGCCAGTCCCCGTCTACCTGCTCGGAGCCTTCCACGATCTGCCAACTCTGGGCACCCATGGGGTTGAAGAATCGGACCACGATCTTCTTCTCGTCGCAAGGGGTGTCCTCGGTGGAGTAGAGAGCGGGAAGGGCGTTCTTGATCTTTTCAGTGAGTAGTTGCATGTGAGTATTATACCATGAAAGGAGGTAGATGTCAAGCCTTGAAGGCGCGAATTCCGTCAGGGACGGCAGAAAGGTTCTCGTCGCAATCGTCGAAGAAATAGGTTCGGTGAGTCTCCTTCAGCATAGACAGGATCTCAGCCTTGTATGCAGGGATCTCGAATCCACGATCACCAACGCAAAAGACATACTCTGCATCAATACCGTAACGCTCCAAGAGAGTGCGGATAGCGCGGTAGACGATGGAGTTCCTAGCCGTGAGGACATACACACGGTGGCCTTCTTGTTGCACAGTAATAGCGAACTGGACGAGGGACCGAGGCTTAGACTCCTTGAGGAGCTTATCGGTGTCTGCAAATTCGACATAGCGAGCGTGGCCCTTGGCTGACTCGATTTCTTGTGCAGTAGTCTCGAACAGGGTTCCGTCGAGATCAAATACGAAGGCTTTCTTTTTCATGCGTGTATTATACCAAAGACAGGGGAGGATGTCAAGAGATTTTGACGGTTTTTCCTCCGCTGTTGATCCACCAGTGATACCACTGGGCATTGGTCCAGTAGGCAGAGCAGACAGGGGGGACGGGGAAGATTGCGTTATCGGGGAGAGTGTTCATGCATATATTATACCACAGAATCCGAGAATGTCAAGCGTTAGCTTTAAAAAAACTGAGTGTCCTAAGTGCTTGTCAACACAGGACTTAGGGGGCTTCGCCCCGGCCCGAAATAAAAAAAATGCCCCAAGTGCCTACACACAAAGCACTTGGGGCGATCCGCTAATTTCTAGCGGAGAAAAGCCTTGACAGGGGCCGAAGAATCGACATCAATACCCATCGAAGAACACCACTCCTTATATTCTTCGGACATCCTGCCAAGGTCATATGTTGTATTGTACGTTTCTACTGTGCGACCAGCAGAGGCACGAACGGGCGAGGTGGTGACTACCTCACCGTCACCAAACTGGGGATGATTGTATACCTTCCCCGTCAACCGCATTTCCCTAAGTTCGGGAGCTTGGTATGGATTAGCTTCCCCGACAATAGCCCACTCTTCAATGCGCGGCGTAAGTTCGTAACAAGCGAAGTAGTCACCGTGATCCATTAGGCTTCTGCCTCCTTCTTGGCGTTTTCCTTGCGCCAAGCGTCATTCTCAGCAGCCTTTACCTTTTGCTCCTCACGGGCAAGGACAAGAGCCTTATCGAGGACGTTCTTTAGCTCAACAATGCGAGCCTCGACATCAGGGCAGAAGAATGTCAACTCTTCCTCGGTCTGATAACCTTTGTCTGAGCCATCCCAAGAGTATTCAAGGATGCCAGCTTTCAGAGTGAACCATCCGTCCTTCTCTTCTGGGTTCCAAGCGTTCTTAGAGACTGAGGCTTCAAACTTGCCTACGTTGTGCATATCAACTTTCATAATTAGCCTTCCATTTCGTTAGCGTAATCGGTGTAGAAATCATCGAACGCATCACGCTCGGTGTATTCTGGTTCTAGTTCTTCTGCAAGCTCACGCTCGCACTCTTCTTGCCAAAGCTCGGCAAGGAGTTCTTTGAGTTCATCATCTTCGACGATCTCCTCTTGATGGCCTTGGGCCTCAAGGAGTTCGGCTTCTTGATGGGCGAGGTACTCGTCGTGCTGGTCGGCACTTGTTTCGATGTCTTTCATGGGTTCCATTATATCAGGTGTTTGGGTGAATGTCAAGGGGTTACTAGCCAAAAATTTCATCTTGGCAGGACTGGCACATACCAGAGATCTGGTATTCCTTCTCGGAAACCTCATCCTTGAAGGACTTCGCAACACCATCACAGGTGGTGCATAACGCCTCAAGAACCATTTGGGGACGGCTCTTGCCAGTGATGGAGGTGAGTAGGGACTCGATTTCGTGGTGTTTCTGAGTAGCTTTCATGTGTGTATTATACCAGATGTTTAGGGGTTTGTCAAGGGGAAGGGGAAGTTTTTTTTCAGTGTCCAGTGGGGTTTCGCCTTTCGGCGGTAGGACATCCCGTGTCTCACGGGCCATCTCTCGCGTGTGTCATGCCCCTATTATACCACATTTTTCGCCTTTGTCAAGTGTTGGGTCTTGGTTTTTTTCTTTTTCTTATCGTCGTAAGTACCTGTCAACAAAGGACTTAGGGGCTTGCGTCCGGCGCGAAAAAAAATTTGCAAGAACAAAATAAAAAAAGCGTGACCCCTAGGGAGACCACGCCAGTAATATACTGCCCTAGCAGGTTGTGGATATGACCCCCACAACAGGGCAAAAGAGGAAGGCAACGAACAGTGGGACTTACTTTATTACCCACACCCAGCGGCTAATTCTTAGGCATTAGCAGCGTATTTAACTGTAGTTCTTTTTCACTAGGCGACCCGCACAAAGGCTTCTCTGGCACTAGCCCGTCTTTCTACCCGTGTGCAGTTCGAGGCCCCTTCCAGTTACCGAAGGGATTACCTGATGCTCTGCCGAGGTTTCGAACCCTCGACACCTTCCAAATTTTCAATCCCCCCAAGGGTGAGGTCTAAGCAATCGCTCGCCTTCTTCCCTTGGGGACGCTCTGGGCCTACATGCTATTTATACTCGCCCAGTCGAGTCGGGAACTACTTACCCATGTAGCGGTGGTTCACACCGTTACGGGTCACGAACTGCCGAGAGTTCATGTAGTGGCGGTTCCACGCCTTCTTGCAAGCGTTGAGCGAACCCGTGTAGGTGTTGCTCTGGCTTTGCAGGTCAAAGATGGTATAGACCGCGCTGGACGCGCAACCGTTACCCACCCGAATCATAACAGCGTTCTGGTTCGAACGCACGACGTTGGTGATGCTAGAAAGCATAGTTTAAATCTCCTATAGGAAGAAAGGGGTTAGTGAATTGGAGAGGACATTATACCATGCCCTCTCCAGTTTGTCAAGCCTCTACCGACAATTCGTCAGAGGATTCCACGAGGCCGTTGATGACCTGAGCCATCTGCACCTCGATCTCAGTCTTCCGCAGTTCAGCGGTTGACAGCGTAGCCTCAGCGTCAAGGCGTTCGGCTTCGATCTTCTCGATCCAAGCGTCATGCTTTGCCACACGGGCGTTGAAGGACTGGGGACCGTCCCCTAGACCTTTCTTTGCTTCACGGATATCCTTCCGCAGAGCATCAAGCTCCTCAACAAGAGGGGCTACGGCAGGGTTGCTCATGGCATCCTGCTTCGCTTGCTTCACCTTGAGGCGAGAGAGCTTTGCCTCTGTCTCAGCGATGATTTCAGCGGGTGTGCGTTGCTTACGCTCACTCATGGTTAGTATCTCCTAAAAGATGGAAAAGGTAGTGAGGGACTGTCCCTCGTAATGTCCTCCCATTATACCATGGAAGGGGGAGTTTGTCAAGCCTTCTTTGTCAGAAGATCTTGGAAATCGCCACAACCTTGGGCGAAGTCCTCTGCGGCTTGCAGAGAGGTGAAAGTGACAGGAGCAGAGTGGTAACGAACTACGATGAACTTCATGGGTGTATTATACCAAAAAGGTAGGGGGATGTCAAGGGGTTAGTCTGCAAAATCGAGAGCAATTTCAGCAGCGCAGGACTTGCAGATGATGGATGCGCCCCAGTCATCGCTCACCTCATTGGTTGCGGTGACCTGACCACAGGCATCACACAGTAGCATCTCTTCCTTGTTCATGGGTGTATTATATCACAAAAAAAGTAGGCTGTCAAGGGGGTGGAGTGATTTATTTTCTGACGTAAGTGCTTGTCAACACAGGACTTAGGGCATTTCGCCCCGGCCCTTCCCAAAATTTTTCAAGCCCTAATCTTCTAAATCCATAATAGTCTGCATGAATTTCCAGATGGTAGGGTAGAGCTTTTTGAACTCATCCGCAGCTTGATCATTCATCCATGCAACGCCATGCTCCCAGTCAGTCTGGATAGCGTCAGACAGTAGCTCTTGAATCTCTTCAATGCTCATCGGTGAAGACGCTTCATCATTTCCTTAGACTTGGCTTCGAAAGCCTCTTGCCATTCTCCACCCATGGAGATAGCGAAGTTCTTAAGGGTTTGGATCTGGTCACGACCAGCGTTGTAGGAGCGACTGTCATCGCTCATCATGTAGAACCAATCGGCATAACCGAGTTGGGTGGTGAATTCTTCAAATGTCATTTTTTCTTTCATGTGTATATTATACCAAGTGTTTAGGGGGTTGTCAAGCCTAGTCGCAGTAAAATTTCAAATCTTTGTGATCGAAATCATCACGGCCCATCTTCTGGATCAAAGCCTCCACGACATCGGGGGACTGCCAGCCAGCCACCTGATCCATAGACGTAAGCGGGAGGAAGTTATCATCCTCATCCAACACCGCAACCTCGTAGGTCGTGGGGAAGTGGTGCGATCCCTCAGGACCAAATCGCTCACCGACCATCCAAGAGGCGTAGTGACCAGCACCAAAGCCGACCGACAGCTTGTAGCCGTGGTGGGAAAAGGTGAACTGCTTCAGACCAGCGCGAGGGGAGGTGACAGTGATGGTGTTCTCTTTCGTCTTCATGTGTATATTATACCAGAGTTTTGGGAAATGTCAAGTGCTTTCTTAGAAAAAATCAGGAACGCACTGAAGGTAACTGCCAAGGCGAGCAAACAGGATGCCAGCCTCACGGACTACCGCGCCCACAAAATCGTTGAAGAGGAGGACGAGTGCTATGATTGTGATGTTCTTTGCTTTCATGTGTGTATTATACCAGAGTTTTGGAGAATGTCAAGGGGAAAAAGCTTTTTCTGATACGACATTGTTCCGCGTCAGGCAGAGGCTTTGTTCCCCTCGTCTTGTGCGTCTATTATACCACAATCTCAGCCAATGTCAAGCCTTGGGCCTGTGTTTTTTTGAGTTTTTTTGTGACGTAAGCCCCTGTCAATAAAGGACTTAAGGGCTTCGCCCCGGCCCTTTTTCAAAAAATCCACATAAAAATGCAGAGAATCCAAATACAGAGAAAATAAATCACCACGCAGGACATGACCCCACGGAAGAAATCAAGTCCATCATCGGGAGTGTTTCGCATATAGCTTCCTCACATTTTTAATCCAGTGCTGATTCAGTCCCGTAGGATCGTTATCCGCTCCAACGGGGCAGTAACGCTTGCCAAGGAATACCACAAACTCACCCTTAGAACCAGCCTTGACCCAACGGTCGTAGTTCTTCTGGACAGTGCAAGCACACTCGCCAGCCTGACGGCGATAGCCTCGATCCTTCGCATACTTGCTCAGGCATCCATACTCACGGCCAGCACGACCATTCTCAGCGTAACGAATAGCTGAGACGTAAGGTGCAAGCTTTGCACGAAGCTCAGGGCGAATGTTCACCTTGATAGCGTCATCAAAGAGAGCAGCCTTAGCCGTACCGTCTTTCTTGACGATGACATCCCGATAGGTTTGGGCACTAGCAACGCCACCAATGGCGACGATTGCGATGGTAAGCCAGAGGGCATAGCCCAACAGTGTAGTAGCGATGATTTTGATCATAGGGAGCAATCTCCTTCTAGGACTTCGATTTGTTGGATGAGTTCAGCGATGGTGTGACCATCCCAATACATCTCATCAGCCAGAGGCAGATATTTGTGCATATTGATACCTGCCACATGGCAAGCGTCTAGGAACTCGTCAAAGGTGAGATCTAGGCCAAGAGAGGCCAAGTGATCAGCACCTTGGAAGGCGCGTTCGATTGCAGTGTTTTCGTTGATGTTCATGTGTGTATTATACCAAAGTTTGAGTGAATGTCAAGAGGAAAGGCCGATTTACTCAGCCGCTGTGCCAAAGCGGTCGATGTAGCTCTGAGGGATAGGCAGAGCATTGTGCTTGCAGTGAGCAAGGTAATCGTCGTAGTCTAGAGCGACCTTCTGAGCAGCACCTCTAGGCGTGTCAGTTGAGACAAGCACAGAGTTGCCGAAGGGCTCAACACTCACAGAGTAAGCATTGTGCTTCTTCTCCATGGAGATGTAAAGCTCACCAACCTTGAGGAAGGGAACTTGAGTGATGCCAACGACAGCACCCTTAGGGGAAGAGACGAGACCACGACGGTCAACAGTGATATTTTGAATTTCTTTCATGTGTATATTATACTCTCTGGAGAGGGGTTTGTCAAGTGTTAGTTCTGTTTTTCTTGGGGGCTTTTTCTCTCTCGTCTTGTGCCCCCATTATACTATATTATCGACCAAATGCAAGCAATACTTGAGGGAAATTTTGAGATTTCTCTATGAATGTGCGTAAGTGTATGTAAACAAAGGACTTAGGACATTTCTCGCCGGACGATTTCGCGCCGTGGGACTCCTGATCCGTCTGGCGAACCCCCATAGACACACGAAGTAAAATAGCTAGGGACTCCAAAAAATTCTAAAAAGGTAGAAGGGACTCCAAAAAAATTGGGACTCCTAACCGTGAGAAGCTAGGAGTCCCAAAAGGAATCGACGGGGGTTTTATTCCTTGTTAACTGTAATCGTGCCTAGTGACATCGTATT
>Ga0208919_1000316_pt1 | contig 35233 bp, 52 predicted proteins | sample 4_EtaG_FD_184076 | JGI IMG/M metagenome (GOLD analysis project Ga0208919, IMG submission 184076) | Marine viral communities from the Subarctic Pacific Ocean - 4_ETSP_OMZ_AT15127 metaG (SPAdes) (version 3) | ecosystem: Environmental > Aquatic > Marine > Oceanic | place: Pacific Ocean | collected...
ACAAACTAAAAACTATACAATATAATAGTACACAATGTACAACGCCTATAATAGTCAACTGGCAGGAAAGGGATGATTATTTAACCCTCAGGGATTCCCCCTTCGGTACCCATTTCTGAGTACCCTTTACCCAATTATAGGTAGCATACATAAGTATATATACTCCCCTCCCTGTGGTACGCGCGTAGGCGAGGCCTAGAAGGGAATATACATACCGAAACGATTATACTTTAACTTTTAAAATGTATGTAAATCCTCCCAACAACTATCACAGAAGGTTACAGTCTGAGTACTGTTTTCTACATGACACCACTCACACCACATTAATTACCATCCCTTATCTTTAACATTGTATCCCTAGCAGATAAATAACTAAAGGCCTTTTGTATCTTAGACCATGCTTCATGAGACTCTTTACTATCCTTTAGATTATCTGTTAAATATATTATATTGTCTACTATACTGTTTATGTTTATGCTTGTCGCTCTTTTGTGGCCTATTTTCTCGCCATATGTACCGACAAGGCAATCACATTCTTCCTCAGGTATAAGGGCTTCGCAACCACTACAAATACGGGCATCATATGATACACTCATATTATATCATACTCTCCAATTCTTTAAGTAGCTCTTTATCTGAATTATAACAACATACACAAAATCCTTTATAGGAATTAATTTTATCATATGCAGTCATTTCAAAATCGCAACCTTTGCATGATGCAACTATTGTATTATATTTTTCCATATATATTTGTGAATCCTTCATTGATTGACCTCTTTATACCATCCGATACTGTCAACGCTAAAGTCATCTATACTCATTGTGTGACCAAACATTTTATGCTGAGTCCATAAGTGTTGACGTAATACTTTAAGAGCGTCGGACCTAGACCAAAAGTCGTAGTCGTCGCTAAAAGTTTTATTTCCGTCAGTATCTAAACCATAATTTTCTGTTAGGTTTAGAACTCTATATCTTGCTTCGTATTTCACAGGCTTTTCAAACTGTTTTCTGGTTTGTTCCATATAACTACATCTATATACTAGTATATAAGAACTACTATCATTATTCATGCTTAATAATTGACTTTCAGGGTTTTTGTAGAGGTTTTTCAATTCCCGTTTAGCACTTTCCCAACCCATCTTCATTTATTCCACCTCATCTATAATATAATCTTCCAATTCATGTAACATAAAATATAAATTCTCTAACTTATCCTTTATTGTTTTAGTTTGAAGTTTTATATATCTCTTTTGAAAGGCTTTCATTTATTCCACCTCTCTAAACCCATGTGGTGTAAATGACCTTCAATCTTTTTTAGTATTGTTGTACTATCATCTAATGCGTGTTCTATTTGGCTTGTAGCATCTACTAATGAATAAAGCGCATATGCAATTAAATATGTATCTAACTTACAGTCTTCACTTTCTAGTGCGTGGTCTGCTAACTCGTGTAACTTATCAAATTTAGAATAGTTCATTTATTCACACTCACATTCGAAATACTCACACTCAAAACAGAAATAACCATCATCATGCATCATACTGAGATAATCATTTAAATCACATCTATATGCAATAGGGTCTACTGCTTTAAAAACTGAGGATGGACTATATTCTAAAGTACCAATTTTTACAGTTTCTAGTACTTCGTCTAAATAATCGTCATATGTAGTATATACTATTCTAGGATAAGACATTATTCTTCTTCTCCCGATTCCTCTTTAAAAAATTCTGGTAAAGCTTCTCGCACATACATCTCAAAATCAATGTAATCTATATCTATTTTTTCACCCTCTAATGATACCGTTAATTCACTACCATAATTATCAGTATTGAGTTCTACCTCTTGTGTATACATATGTATATCTTCATATAATATATATTCTTTTAATTGCTCTACGAATGCGTCTAACAAATCGTAGGCTTGTTTCTTGCTTATATCGGTCTTTTGACTTTCTGACATACACCTACATTGGAGAGCTTGCTATATATAAGTTTCTATAAACCTAATGATGTACTTATTTATGTGTGTCTACTCATTTTTGGGTAGGTAGGCTTCTTGATTAACCCATAGGGAGTGTGCTTAAAACCACTAAATACCTACTTATTTGTGAGTATCTACTCATTTTTGGGTAGATAGGCCCTTTGGTTAACCCATAGGACCCTTGACAAAACAGCCCCCCATAACCTTATATATGATATTGTATGTCTTGAAGTATGTCAAACAACAAGAAGACACAAAAAAAGCAAGCCAAACCTACAGGGTTTAAACTACAAACACATAAAGCAAGATTTGATATGAATCTTGATAAGCTAGAGGAACATTATACTGCTGCTATGAAGGCGCAAGCTACACAGTACAGGAAATACAAAGAAACTCAAACCTATGCTGCAGATACTGCTGCCCTACTTGAGACTAAGAAGAAACTCTACATGGAGAACCTAAATGATTAAGAGCGTTACAATTAAGCTTGGCGCCACTACTCCTACCGCAAAACAATATGAATCTGCTAGAGCCGATATAGAGACCACATATAGTTTACCTGATGAAGTAGCAATGGACCTAGAGAAAGCTATGGAGATGCATGAGAAAGAAATGAGACGTGCAAAGATATTCCTTACGCAGGCGTTAAGAGCTGTTAAAGACGAACTAGATGGGAAAGATGGCCACTAAGATAGTTAAAGTTAATTCACTTGCTGTTGCCAAACGATGGCACAAACAGATGAAAGAAACCTATCACCCTAATCACCATAAGAGATTAGGCATATGGGAAAAGCCTAGACAATATCATGGCGTTAAAGGATATGGATATCATGACAGCATGATGTATATTGTAGGCCATTCTAAAGCTATAGAAATAAAGATAAGTAACCTAGGTAAACGTATAGCTTAAGCTTTTAAGTAAGGGCTATATCTATAATTATGGAGAATAGAGTCGTAGGAGAACTACGAACAAGCTTCAGTTCCTCACGGACTTTCAACTATTTTGAGGAACCATCGGTTGGGCTACATTGAACACTCCATACCGCTTCGTTGTTATTCGCTGTCCTAAATGTTATACATATAGAGCAGGCGAAGCTAAACATAAATCATGGAAATGCTACCGATGTAATTATAGTATGAATAGAAAGAATACTAAAATACAAGGTAAACCTAACAACCCTTCTGAAGTAATGGAAATACTAAAACTATTAAAAGATAATAAAATATAAAACACACACACACCTCTATTTCCACTGGAACTTTTTATTAATGTATAAAACAAACACAGACGATTCGACGGCTTATTAATATATCTAATAATATCTTTAGATATATATTATAATCTCCAGTGGAAATGAAGGTGTGTGTGTGTCTATAACAACTTAAGTAACTTACTTGTTGTTAATCTTTTCTGACCAACAGTATAAGTTGCTTTTATTCCTTCACCAATAGTAAGAGCATATTCTTCTATAGGTAGTATATCATTTCTTTCTAATGTAGGTATCTTAACTCTAACTATATCTCCTAAGTTTAAAGGTTCTAAAGTATTTATTTCTAAGTTATAAGAGATAGTTGGAAATTTATTTAACTCTACTAATTGATATGCTAACTGTTCTAATCTATCTCTTCTTGTCGTATTATATTTAACTAACAATGAAGACACCCCATATGTTTCAACACTAGAAGTATCAGTATATGTTTCAAACAAACTAGAGTCTGAAGAACTAACAAACCTACAAGAGTTAACAATTCTACTTGTGTCTATACTTCCTACGATTCCTTTATGTATATTGTTTTTTTCTTTACTAAAAGTATAGACAGGTTCAGCATCATTCTTTTCTGCATCTGGTAAAAAGAAATCTAATTTAGTTCCTGAACGTATAGCATATTTCCATTGTAGATAAGTATTAACTGGATAATCTGTTGATGATTTAAAAACATTCATTTCTTCAAAACAAGCATCTAAGAATTTCTTCCTAGTTTTATGTCCTACGAAACTAGTATTGACAGTGTCTAAATCTGGAACTATACTTGCACCTGCTGTTAAACCACTAACATCTATATCTTTGTAATTTGCTGCATCTGCCGCCAAATAATATAAATCATGACCTTGTGTATGTTCTGGTTTGTAATAAATATGTTCAGAAGTAGAAAGGTGTGTAATATAATCTACAGCAGTCACATTAACAATATCAAAAGAAGGTCCAAGAATTTTTATAACTCCTTTAAAATGTAACAACTCAGTAGTTGGTGTGACAATACCAATACCTGCCTTTATCTCAACAATAGCGCCCAACTGTAATATCTCTTGAGGCATATGACCATGGGCGTCAAATGAAATAGCTCTTGCTGAATTAACTTTAGCAGCGTAATTTAAATTAGACCAATTATCTATAATATGTCCATTAACCGTTATCTGTATATCAAATATATTTTTTCTATTTGATTGCGTTAATATAGGCATTATTCAACTTGCTCTCCAAGTATTGAAAATACTAAATTAGCTGTGTATTGGCCAGCATGGTCTGGACTCTTTTGAATAGACCCAGAAATTATTTGTAACTTTAATTGTCTATATGCTGTAGAAGAATCTACTTGGTCTGTACTAAAGAATACAAAATCATAACTATCTCCTTCTATTAAGTTATATATTTGCCTATATGCACTTTGCCCCATTACTCTTACATTCATTGTAAGCTGAGGCAATCCTAACGAGACTCTTGTATTGCCTACAGGATATCTTCTTGAACCTAACGGCATCTCTGGATTAATACCTCCTGACCTTGTAATATTATAATCTGTTATAGCTAAATCTGCAACACTATTCAAATCTAAATAACTTGGCTCTACTGTAGTTATATTTACAGATGAAGTACTAGCAGTCCCATAAAAACTACTATCATCATATGCGTGTAATTGGATGTTTGTCACTTCTCCTGCCGCACCTGCGTCATATATTGCAACAGATAAAGGTGAAAGAAACTTATCACTCTTAATAATCTTAGCCGCAACAGTTTCATCATCAGTAATACTATCTACTGTAATTACATCATATAATACTGAACCGCCAGCCGTATCTGAAATGTCCCGAATTATATGTGTAGCTGGAACTGCATCAGTACCGTTGTTTGTAGTGCTACCTACACTAATAGTATCTCCAATTCTATAGCCTACCTTAAACCAATCATTTGTAGTTGTACTGCCTATTGCCCCAGTAGTATTAGACATACTTACATTTACCATAGTAATACTATTAGCTGAAGCTGTAAAAGTACATCCTGAACCATCATTAGCTTGATAATAAGTAAATCCACCAAATTGTAATTGCTTTGCTGTAGCTATGCCTTGCGCGTCACTATCTATAAATCTAAGGTTTGTATTAATTTTTCTATTTGTAATATAAATATCAACACCATCATTATGGGTTGCGGCAGTGGTATGCGCCCAACCTCTATGAACATACAATTCATTAGTAACTATCTTAGTAACAAGCATTACTTCACTATCTAATTTTATCTCATCCCCTACAGAAAATTTACTTCCATCATCTACTGTAAAATTAGTAACTGAATTAGTAATATTAGAACCTTCATCTAAATCTGTACCTGAATCAAGGACTGTAGTTGCAGCTAAAGTATATCTATTTGAAGTATCCTCTGCATCTATTGTATTTCCAACCACAATCTCTACAGTCTTAAAAAATTCAGAACTACTACTACCATAAGCACCTGCAAAACTTGCATTATTATATGGAGATAAAGATGCCACACCATACTCATAATGACTAAAAGTATCTGCAGTATCAACAACATTAGAACCATCTTCAGCTTTAGAAATCAAACCATACACCTTAACTACAGTAGCTCCAAGATTAGTACCATACTCAAAATCAGCTAAAGCTATTTTTGAACTACTTTTATCAAACACTGTGTTATCATTATCAGTTGCATAAGAAGTAACTACAGTAGGATGAGTACTACTACTAATACTCTTTTCAGCATCATATACCCACTCATACCTTTTTATCTTTCTATTACTACCTATAGCATATGAACCACTACCTGTAAGTAAAACTCCTGAATCTTGGTCTGCAAACTTTGCATTAAGTACTTTAGTTTTACTACATTTAATAACTGCAACTGGGTCTGTAGCACCTACATCAACAGGCTCACCAGTAATTGCAGTTTTATCTGACCTAAATCCTTTAGGGTCTTCTACTTGAACCTTAACAGCAAAACCACCTTCTTTACTAAATTGATGTTTAATTGTCACTTGATTTGTAGAAGTAGTATCTGAAGAAGTAAACTCATATCTACTGTATTTGTCATCAGCATCACTCGTACCAGAATCCCAATTAACTAAGACTGCACCACACTTACCTCCAAAGTCACCACCAGTTCCAACCACTTTAAGGTACAATTCCTGCCCTATAGATACATTGTCAGCCCCAGCACCTAACGCTGACGTACAGGCACTATCTGTGTACAACACAGCCGTACTTACATCTGGACGTTTTATTGTAACTACATTAGATGAGTTTACTCCTGCATTAGTAGTTGGATTATCTACATCATCATCACAAGAAAACACAGCAAAACTATAAGCTGAATTTTCTGTAGCTAACACGCCAGCATCAAGATGTGTAGTATTTGTACTATCAAGTTGTTCAATACCTGTATCATTTACTTCATTAGGATTGTTTGTAACTGCAACTGAAGTTCCATTGTTCCAACAAGTTATTAACTTTGTCAAATCAGCATCAGTAAGTTTATTTGTTATATTTACAAAAGTATCAATGCCATTTTCTTGTGGAGTAACTGAAATAATTGGAGAGGTAGGTACATCATTTTTATAAGTAATTATTACATATGGCCTTTCATTAACATCCGCAGCATAAGTTGGAGATTGAACATTATATGTGTCAAGACTACTATCTGAGTTAGGAGTATAATGAAATGCTAAATCAATAGTTTTTCCCCAATCAAGTTTTTTAGCTCTAACAAGACCAGTTAAAGGTAATGAAGTATGTGCATTATGAGCAAGAGTTCCAACTACTATTTTACCATTATTTCCAAGACCATAATTAGTGCTTTTATCAATATCTGTTTCACCAGTGGCTCCACCAGTTTCCCAAGTTGCACTTGATGAATAATTAGCCCAACTCATATTATCATAATCTAAAACACCTGCAGGATAATTAATTAAATATAAAGTTAAAGCTGTAGGAGTCCCAAGATTTTCACTACGTATTCTTAACTCTACATTTGTTATTTCCATACTAGAATCTTCAAATGGTTTTTCAGGCATTTCAATACGCATAAATCCATGTATTGCTTTATTGGCAACAGTATCCCCCATAGAAAATGCTTGGTCATTAAAATCATCACCGCCACTTGGGTCAACTGATGAACCCCATTGAGTAATGTATGTAGTCTCGGTTGCATGGTCTGTATCTGAAGGATTACCAAGTATTAATTCTCTTGCCATTAGCCAACCCCCAACACTTCTAATCTTGTCATGTCATTTAATTTTTTCATTGAACTACTTTCTACCAATCTTTTAATTGGATTATTATCTGCAATACCGCCTAACTCAATAAAGAATTTAACTGTTCTTTCTAATGCATTGTTTAAAGCCTCAATACTAGCACTAACTTTACCTGTCTCTTTTTCAATAACATGAAGACTATATGCTACTCCAACTAAAACTACAGCTAATCGAACATAAGGATTTGCTAGTATTGCTTTATTTAGATTGGTCTGCGCTATAGTTTGACTTTCCGTTGCCTTTGCATTTCTAACTTTTGCAGCAGTATTCATTTCAGTTAATGTAGTTTGAATAGTTACTACTGACAATCCTAATTCTAAAGCTCCTGTAAAAAATTCAGCTTGCCTTACAAACCTTTGCATAGCTAGAGCCTGTTCATTAGTTATACGCCCCATTGCTTCGGCCCCTGCAATCATTTTATATGTAGCACCAGTTGCTTGGTTTAAAGCTGAAGTAGTTGCTTGAAGCATAATAACTCCTTTAGTTTGTTCATCAATTAAAGCATTATGTTCTCTTCTATTTCTTCCTTTACTAGTGGTGTTTGTATCTGTTGATGCAGTGTTAGCATCAGTAGCAGAACTAGCTTCTTTTGTTTTACTTTTAAGCTTTTCAGTTTCACTTGCAAGCTTTTGCATCTCTTTAAATGCTGCTTCAGCTTCAGCTTCTATGACTAAAGTAACAAATTTATTATCTGCACCTCGCGCAAATGGACTTGTTCGGCCTTTTGGCATTAAATTGAAGCCCTCATCTCAGCATTTATTTCCTGCAACTCCATTGACCTTTCTTTCATTACTTGATTCATAATACTAGCTTTTTCAGAAGTCATTTGATTTACAAAAGCAAGTAATGTGTTTTCATCATAATCATCTAAAAATTCAAACATTAAAACAACATCATCGTAAGTTACTTTAGGTTCTATAATCATTTTAGATAACATTGTGTAAGTAATAGGTCTTGCTTTATTATCAGCATCAGTAATAAATATTCTTTCGTCTTGAGATAACAATTCGCCTTTCAAAGCCCTGCTAGCTATTTCTTTTGTTTTAGGTTGGTCCTTCAATAACTCTTGCCGCAAATCATGAAACTGTGCTTGTATCTTATGCCAGTCCTCATCAGCTAATCTTTGTAATACAACTTTAGGAGCTTGCTCTTTGTAGAACCATCTCCTCCATCCCTTTGGTTTATGTAACTTAGCAAGAGAAGGTAGTGTTACTTCTTGTCGCTCCCAATACTCTTGCTGCATAGCTTCCATATTGACTAGGGGGGCGTCTAACTGACCTTTGACTCTTACCATTTAACCTACCTATAGCGACCAGTCTGCACTTATCGCAAATGAACTAAAGTTCTTTATATCTCCAGAACCTCTGAATTTAATACTCAATGTATCAACTATCTCACCGCCAGGAGAAAGTGGCCTTGAGAACGAAGTAATTGTTCCGTTTGTCAATGCTATTGAGCCAGAAGTTCCGAAGTCTAATCTAAATAAAGGAATAGTTGTTCCTGCTACATACTTGTCATACAAAGTTTCATCTTCAGCAGTCATCGTAAGGTCTAATGTAATATCAGTTTTACCACGACTTATTGATTTATTTTGAAGCCATTCTACTACTGCAGGCGTACCATCTCCTCTTGTTACCTTACCAGGAATTGGTGTGTTGTTGTTTGCTATCTTTAATGAAATAGTTTTAAGATTTGTTAAAGAAGTTAATGTAGTATCTTGCGGACTGCTTGTATCTAATGCAACAGGAATATCTACACTACTTCCTGTCATTCTGTAAATTCCTTTTAATAAATTTTGAGGATTTGAACTACCAGCATTTGCAGTTGCAGAACTAGTAACTCCTGCATTTAATACAGCAACTAATTCTGTAATGTCTTCTGTATCTGTATGGTCTAAATCTACAACACCATCAGCCAATAATGCAGCATGGTCGCCTTGTGCATAACCTGTATCTAATGCGCCATTAGCGTCATATATTCTCATATATCTTTCACCAATTTCTACATAATGTCCTGCAGTTCTATTTATCTGTAAACCATCTGCATCAGTTGTAGCTGCATAACTTACTGTTAAATCAGTTGGAATCAAAGGGTCTGCAGTAGGTGCTGCAGGAAAAGCAACGCCTGAATAATCATCAATTAATAAACCATCATCATTACTAAAATTAGCATTTGATTCTGTTGAATCTTGTGAATAAAATCCAGTACAAGTTGCTTCACAAGTAATGTATCCACCAGCACTATAATCTGCTGTAAGTGTTACCTCATTAGGGACAACTCCAGTAACTAAAGTATAATCACTTCCTTCTCTTGCTAAAAGTGCAATTGAATCTACACCAGTAGTAAGTGAATGAGGCGCATCTACTGAGCCATAAACATCTGTTTTTCCAATAGCTCGCCCAAGAAGTTGTTGCCAACCCGTTCCTTGACAAGCTACCTTAAGCGGCACAGCTACGGCAAGTGGACCACGCGCATGATGCGCGTCTGTTGACTGCCCTAATGAAGGAACAGGAGTTATATTCATCTCGACAGACCTTGGGTCAAATGTGTCCAATAGACCTAAATGCGACAAAGTAGAACCAGCAGGGTCACTGTATGTCCCTTCTACTTCGTAAGCTACCTCTACGTTTTGTGTTAGTTTTACCATTTTAATTTACCACCTCATAACTTGTGATTTCACAGTTAAGAACATAACGATACCAGCGACGTAATTTGTCAGACTGGTCTGTGCGCGACAATATATTAATTGAAGAATAGCCAGTAGGCATTGTAACATTGCCTGCTTTAGCTCCTCTTAAGATACTTACAACTCCACTATATAACTTTCTTAGTTTATCTCTACTTGTCGCCGTAGCAATATCTATAGCTATTGTTGCTGTACCTCTGTCAACACCATCACCTATACCTAAAAGGTCGTGACCTCCTGATGTTTCATAAACGCGGATTATATCTCCGCTCTTTAAATTCTTTTTACCTACTTCCCAAGATGCTTTTATTGTAGTTGGAGTAGAACCTACTCCTGTTGCAACTGACCCTGACCAATTATCTGATACTAAACTAGCTACAGATGTAACTGGGTCTGCTATAGTTGCATAGGTTGCAGCCATTAAGGTAGCACACCCCTAGCTCCAAAGCCGCCAATAGCTCTTGCTGTTGGCATTGTCCTGCCTAACCTTCTGCCATCTTTTAATAATTTCATTGCCATCTCTTCAAATCGTTGAGACTTTGTAGAATTATCCATAGAATCATCACCTTCTTGCATTAAATTTAAATCATCATTCATTGCAATCATTGCTGATGCAAAATATATTGTAGCCTGTTTTATGTCAGCAGGTGTTGTTGCTGTTGCATATCTGTAAGTAACATAAGCAGTTACTCCAGAAGGTGCATCACTTAACAAATTAAATTGATTATAACTGTTCAAATAAATAGTTCCACGCTCTTTGTCTATCCAATAATCTTTACCAGTTATATTTGTAATCGTATCGTCTCCAGTCTTGCTATTAATATATTCTACATAATTGCCGCCATCCCAAATGTGAAGCTTGTCGGTTCCGTCTACCATGCCCAAAATAGGATAATGTCTTAATTGAATCCTACCTCTATCATTTACTGAATTAGTTGTTACTCTCTGTATTCTTCCTCTTTCTTCTGTTACTGTATTTGGCCTACTTGAATGCCACGCATGGTCTGTCAACTGGTCAATACGTTCTTCTGCCATGTTAATGAAAGCTTCAACTGCATCTGTATTTGGTGTTGTGTCTCCTGTAAAGTTACTAACTTGTAAGAAAGCAGAAACATCATCTTTGGAGCAGTAATGTGTTGCCATTACAGAATCCTACTCAATGCCGTATTCATCAGCTTTTCGCCTGTTGTTGCTACAACCATTCCATTGAAATCTATCGGTTGTCCTGCCATGTTCCAGCCTATTGCTCCGACTGGTAATGTGGTGTATCCTTGCTGAACTGCTAACGGTGGAGGTCCTCCGCCATTTGCTGTATAATATTGTTCTCCATTAGATAACTGGTCTATCTGAGGAGGTGGCATCTGCCATGGCTGAGGTGCTGCTGCTGCCCCAGTTCCTACTCCAAACCATGTCCAAGGCTTAAACATACTTGTGTTGCCTTGCATTGGCATCTGTTGTCCGTATGGATTCATCTGCTGTTGATATGGATTCATCTGTTGCTGTGTTACGGCAGGAGCTTGCTGGAGTTGACCATCGCTTCCGTAAGGATTCTGCCAATTCAAGACGCTATGATGTGAATTGTCTTCTGTGGCCCATTCCTCATGCAAGGTGAGACGAGCATTAAGCTCCTCCGCAGCCTCATCACCATACATAGTCCTTGGATGCCAGTCTATCTGTGTATTGTAAACCGTTTTCAAAAACTCCATGTTATCTGCTAAATCTGTAGGAACCTGAACATCAGTCTCCTTACATAATGCTTCTAACATCTCCACAGAGTTCTTGATAACAGGGTACAAATATTGTACCATTCTCATTGTCGTATTCTCTGCTGCCTTCGCATCGTAATCTGGATGCTGTATCTTATCTACCGCTACAGGATTCAAATATCCTGATGGGCTTCCTGCGTATCCTGTCATAGTTTTCTCCACTTAATGTCTTGTTTTACACCGTCACAGTGTAATGTAAATCTAATTAATGTAGGCATCATAATCCAAAACTCCTATTCTGGCGAGTTGACAAAGCCGAGAGATACTCATCGTAGTCGCGTTGGTGTAATTTACAGAAGCCTCCTCCTGTAGTCATCCCACAATAAGGACACGCGTCTTTGCCATGTTTCCGCCTTAACCCCCACCACTTTCGTGATAGTCTTTTGTGTCTCATTTTGAGACGTGTTACGTACAAGTCCAATTCATCATCAGACATTGCCTCCGCACTTGGCATCATCTGTTGTTGTACTGGTTGTCTTGTAAGAACGTTAGGGGCTGGAGCCACTTCTCTTGTCGGTTCCTCAACTTGTGCTTGCTGAGTGTTCTTTCGTGCTAGGGTCGTCATTTGGGGTGGTCCAGCCATTAGTCTAAATCCTCCTTGTGTTCTCTATAATCTTCCATTAATCTTAACATATCTTTTAACCATCGCATCTTCATAATCCACCTTTCCTCATCATCTGTGCAGTCCTTGTCGCTGCCTGTCCTACCTGAACTTCAGGACTAATAAACGCTTTAACTACTAAAGCTTTAATTGCAGACAGAATAACACTTACTGCTAATACAAACATAAGGAATCCATTGTATAACCATGCAACTCCCCAGATTGCCATACCGTATTCTGTAACTATTGATTCGTAATAATAACCTACATACAAGCCTACTCCACCAAATGCAAAGCCTAATCCCATAAGCCATACACATCTTTTGAACCAAACCCATTCTATGTACCTACAAAACTCCACGTCTTGTTGACCTCCTGCACCCATTGTGCTAGGATATCTGCCAGTTCCAAACAACATATTTCTTATGAATCTCATGGTCTCACCACATCTACGTATGCATTCTTTTGCGAATCCATCTTCTCATACATATCACGCTTAAACTCCCTAGAGAGTTGATAAGCGACCTCGTATCCGATTGGTTCCGCTCCTTCAGGCATAGGTATCCATTTTGGATGGTAAGTATATATACTTATCCTACGGAAGTTAGGTTTGAAATCCATTTTATCATCATGGAACTCAATGTAAGCTTTCTGTGGAAAGCCTTCCTCGTCTACTAAAGATTCTAAACTATGCTGTGAAAGTACGGCATTAACCGTATTTTCTACGTTTTTAACTGGAACCATTTTAGATATAGAAACAGGTGTCTCCCATCTGAATATGTCGGAAGGAGTCAAGTTTTCCACGACTGAGTGAAGCAATTCATCACAGGAGACAATCGCCTCTGACATATCAAACGTTTTAAGCCTTACGCCTTTTAAACTAAAATCCTTAACTTTTCCTTTTATTTCTCCTGCATCATTAGATATTCTTACCCAATCATCAATAGCAAACTCTGTTTTGTATGCTACTGTAAGGAAAGATAATGCCCCATTAACAGGACTGTATTGGGAAAATGCCGCATATGTAAGTGCAGAGATTCCTACAATGTATTCAGTTCGTGCTAACAAACCACTATACATCAAAAGACCTACTGCAAATATCAAAGCCCCTAAGACTCCAAATACTTGTGCTGCTGCTTTTCCTTGTAAATTTCTTATTTTATAATCGCTAAAGGCTGACTTTCTTGCTTTCTTAATCGCTGCTGAAACGCATAACGCTACTGCGATAAACCATGCAAAAACTAAGCCCTCATCCACTATTTTTACCCTTCTTCGCTATCTTATCAATATGCGGACCTTGTTCCGCTTCTAACAACTCACCTGTATTAGGATTGATATATCCGCCAGCCTGTGCAGGCATTGGCATTGGTTGTTGCTGTTGTTGTTGATATTGTTGGTATGGAACCATGTTAGGTGGGATTGCCTGTTGGCCAACATGACCATCTCTGTTCATGTCCCATCCTGTTCTGTTTTCCATATAGTTCATCGCATTGCTGAACATCCCTTGGTTCTGATAGCCCGAAGGTTTTCTTTTTCTCTCAGTAAACTCATCTAAGTCCTGAGAATCTGCTATCGTGGACAGTATTGTATACGTAAACGCACCACTTACCGAACCAAACCATAGGGCGTCATTGTATGCCATGCCGCCTACGTACATTAAGGTAAAGCCGTTAGCTATGAAAACTAACAAGGCGCTTAACCTGTTGTACGATTGTTTTATTTTGTGCTTAATCGTTTCGTCCATTCTCGATTTCCTCTTTTGCTCTTAGCGTCACAAACCGCGCAGTGTTGTAATTCCACGGCCTGTTTGCTTTTGTCTTTATACCTGCATCGTTTAAATACTTTGCTATACCCCCATACGTATAGCCGTTTTCTCTTAAAAATACCATTTTCTTACATACTAACCATTCTTTAACAGAAGCTCCGAACCGTATAGAACGATAAGGTCGCTTTCTAGCTGTTTTAACGGCGCTAAAGTTACTATCGGATGAAGAACCCATGCCATACCATAAGTCACCCTTGTAGGCCCTCTGTGGACCTCTCATGCCTTTTTCTTCTTTAGACATCATTTAGTCATTAACTCTAAGGCGTTGTCTAGTGCTGGCTTTGTAAGTCGCAAATCATCATCCCCTGCCTCATCTGCATCCAATAACTGCTGAGTGTCTAAGGTGTGATGCCATTGTCTTATATTAGCTCCAGTGCCTGTTAAGTTACAAGCTGTTACTGAACCAACAACTGTAAGGTCTGCGTCAGCTTGCATATCCATGTGTTTTATATCTCCTACTAACTCAAAACCACCTGCGGAAGGAGCAAAGAAATTAGTTTTTGAAGATACTGAATTTCCAGTAATTGCAGAATTGCCTGATAATAGTGTCGCAGTTGTAGCTAAATTTAATTGGTCTCCTGAATGCGTAACGCTAAAGTTTAAGTTTGAATTTCTTAAGTCTAAAGTTCCGTTGTCTATATCTACTACTTTTGCAGCTATTGTCTTGCTGTTAGCATTGAAAGTATTACCACCATCTACAAACAAAGTAGCTGTTACGGTAAGATTACCTTGAGATAATGCTTCAATAGAACTTGAAGAATTAATAAACATAGTTTGAATTGTTAAATCTTTATCTGCTGAATCTGATGCTGGAAAATTCATTGTTCCACTTTGACCGTTTTGAAATATAAACCATTTAGCTACATCTGCAAATGCAATAGCTCCTTTTCCTGCTGCTACTTTAACATTGCCAAATGTTCTGCCTATTTGAATATACTCATTACTCGTAGATGCTAATTTACCCGATTCTTGTTCTAAAGTGTGAAAAACAACAATCCCACTATTATTGCCATTTATTTCATTTAAATTAATAGTATTTGAATCTCCACCTGTAGCTATTGTAAGTTTGTAAACTGACAAGTCACCAGTATAGTTAATTTTCTTGGAAGTACCAGTCATCTTTAGCGTAGAAGTGCCATAGGTGAATGTTCCTGCTCCTGCCCATACTCCAGTTCCAGAAGCTACTAAATCTCTAGCTGCGGTTGTTTCTGAATTATCTACTGCCGTTCCAGAACCCTCATCAAACGAATACCTTGCAGATAAATTACCTGAGTTTGCTAATGTTCCACCTTGAAACATATCTGCCCTTATTTCACCAACTGTTCTTACATCACTAAAGAATCTTAATTCTTCCATAAATCCAGAATAATGAGAACCAAGACTTGTGTGCATACCTACTGTTAATTTCATTGAAGGGTCACTATCTCTATCTATAGTGTGAGATGAGGTTCCAGCTAATCTTCCATCATAATATATTTTTTGTTCTGAACCTGAATTTGTATATGCTAAATGATGCCATTTGCCATCATCTGGATTTATAGCAAAAGCTGTAGTTCCAAGTTGATAACTACTGCCACTTGAGTTGTAAACCTTAAAAGCCATCTCTGAAGCAGATTGTATAACTTGTATTCGATTGTCACTACCTGAAGATTCTGCAAAATCCAATACATTTGAACTTCCATTAAATGATGTCTTAAACCAAAATTCTATACTAAAAGCATCTCCAAAACCCCAAGTAGTTGTAGAACTTGTAGCTGCGGATTCACTTGAACCATTAAACTCAGCACAACTTGCGCCAAGCAGACCACCACTGGTAGTAAAATCTCCTGCTACTGTAACTGTAGCATCATCAGCCGTATAAGTTCCACCTGTAGCAATCGTAAAATTACCACACGTTAAATTTCGACCCGATGACCCGTTGCTAAAAGTTCCTGAACCAATAGTAAAAGGAGTCGTTCCCAAATCTTTAGTAGCATTATTAGTAGAAGTTCCTGTTCCAGTATTAATCAGAATATTGCGATGAGTTGCTCCTCGGAAATCGTGACTTACTGCTCCAGTTAAAATCATATCACAAGAATCAGCATTTGAGAAACCTCCATCTTCATCAATAGAACCACTACTTACAATCAAACCATCTGCATCTAATGTTCCATCTATGTTTAATGTTCCACTAAACTCAGCCCTCTGTCCATTCAAATCTAAAGTATCTCCACTACTTACTGTTACGGCATCAAACTCACAATCTCCTGTAAGTGTTATCTTAGCTGTATTACTTCCACCTTTATGTGTTTCAAGGTCAGTTTGAAAATCTATATTGGCAAGTTCTGTTCCTGCTGCTCCACTTCCATAATCCCAATACCAATCATTACTTGTAACATTACAAGGAAATAAACTTGATGCACCCTGTATTATACATTTACCTGATGAATGTGGATTTAATCTAAATCGACTATCGTATGCACTTTCAATAGTTCCTGAAGCTGTTGAACTTCCCATAGTCAATGTTACATCGTGACCTGCACCGTTGGCATCCATTATCCAATAATCATTAGAACCTGTCAAATCTAAAGTCCCGAGAATAGTCATATCTTCTCGCAGTTTAACATCGTGACCTGAACTTTTTACCAAATCAACATTGTTAAATGTTGCACCTCCAGTGTCAAGTTGTATATGAGTTCCTGAACTTACCCATCTTACTTTACCGCTGTTATGAATCCATTGGTCTGCTACTGTCGTGCAATTAATTTCAAGATTAACTGCTAAATCTAAATTACCTCTTGGACAAGACATTGTTCCGTTAGCTGCTATCGTAAGTGTTCCGTCAAGGTCAAGAGTGCCGTTAACGTAAGTAGCTCCGTTTATTGTTAAATCTTGGTCAGTTGCAGTTCCAGAATCTTCGACTGATGTTCCAGTGCCTTCATCAAACTTCCAATTGTGTTTAGGAGTTTGTGGATATGTATTAGAATACAAGGATGACGTTTGTTCTGCACTTAACGAATAATCAAAAACTTTTATGTCTCTTAACTCTGCATTTATATGTCCAAGTTGACCTCCAACTTTAAAACCTCTCCAAGTAACATCTAAACTGCTTACTGTGCTTATTGCTGTAAGCGTTCTGCTTACACCATCAACATAAACTCTTTGGTCTGCTAACGCTCCACCGTGGTCTAAAACAAAAGCTACATGATGCCATTCGTCATCGTACAATCCACAAGCAGTTACTTCTGAAGCATCTAATCCAAATTCTCCTGAACCGCTTGTATAATATCTTAATTCTGTACCTAACCTTGTGTAAATTACCGCATCATTAGATGTGGCTCTAGATTCAGCTATAGTTCCTGTACCTGGTGAAGCTCCTTTGTACCAAAATGCAATAGTAGAATCTACATCATCTATTATTACAGTGTCATCTGATGTAACTGCAAAATCATTACTACCATCAAAAGTAAGATGTGACAAAGCCTTACCCTCTACCTTTCCTTGTGTTACTGTAAACGTTCCATCTGTCGTTGTACTATTATCATATACATCTACACTGTATTGGTCAAATTTCCAAGTTCCATTTGATATAGTTCCATCAGCGTCAGAACCTCCACTTTGATAATCTTCTGCATTTGTTCCTGTTCCCTCATTTAATTTATACCAATGTAATAAATTTCCAACACCTAAAACATCACAATCAGCTTGTATTTTTGACGCCAATAATGCAGGTTCGGTTGTAGTCAATTCATCATTAAATATTTTAACGTCTGCAATGTACCCTACAAAAGAAGAACTACCTGCTGCGACATCACCAATATTTAAATCTGAAGAGGTTTGTGTAAGTGTTCCTGAGTGTGATTGTGTGGCTACTGAAACCCCATCAATGTAAATTGCTGAATTACCTGAACCATCAAAAGTTGCTGCAACGTGATGCCACCCTACTGTTGCTTTATCAGCTCCCCCTCTTACAAAAGATGGACTTAATCCTGCAAGGTCAAACCTTACTCTATTAGAACTATCAATATACAAAAACCAACTACCTTCTTTATTTACAATATGCTCTCCTGAAGTAAAATTAATCCAAGCAGATACAGAAAATGGAGCTGTTTGGTCAGTATCATTCATATCAACTCTTGTGCTACCATCAAAATACAAAGCACTGTCAAGATTTACATTAACGTTTGCTGCTCCTAAGTTTCCTTCTATTATTCCGCCCGTGCCTGTTATGTTTATTGTACTCATGATATTGTGCCTCCTACGTTTCTTATTCCTGCCATATTGTTAGTACCACTTGATAGATTCCAAGTGCCTCCGTTTACAGTTACTAATCCGTTAAAAGTATGTGTTCCAGAAGGCGAGTTTAATCCAAACTGACCATCAGATTCTAACTTGGTTAATCCGTGAACAGTCCAAGTATCTCCAGCAGTATTAAATTTAAAACGACCTGAAGTTATTGTAAAATCTCCAAGTACAGTGCCTAAATTACTTGCTTTATCATCCCATCTAAATTCTTTAGATGTGTTACTTAAAGCACATTCCAAATCATAAAAAAGACTTTCTTTTAAATAAATGTGGTCGTCGTCTGTAAATTTAACTTTACCATTATTATGAGTAAATGTTCCTGAATTATTCCAAGCATAACCACTCCCTCCAGTATCTTTAGCAGTAATAGTAGTAGTTAACGGTGTTGCATCGTAGGTTCCTCCACTTGCTATTGTAAGACTTCCAAAATCTGCATTAACTCCACCTGCTGTTAATTGTGAAGTTTCTGTTGAAAATTTACCACCGTCTTCTATTGAAACATCACCATCAACATCTATAGCTCCAGTGCCTCCGTAACTTCTTAATTCTCCCTCTACAACAGTTAAATCTCCTGCTAAGTTCATAACACCAACTATTGCTACTACTGAACCGCTAGATGTATTTTCTAATTTTACATCATTATAAACATCTTCACCAAATTTAGCATATTTAGTTCCTGAAGCTGATGTACGTGCAATTTTTAAGATACCTGTAGCGTGTTTAGTATATGTTCCTCCATCGTGATTTCTAAGAACATAATCTCCATCTGGTTGACCTGATATTAACGTAGTTCCACTTGTTTCATTATATATTCCTGTGTTTTTTATCTCAAGCATTTTTCCTATAGTAATTGCTGAAGCGTTACCTGTAAGTGTTCCTGTTATACTTGCATCTCCTGTTACTGTAAGTGACCTATTGTTACTAGAACTTGTATCTAATGTTCCTGCTGTTATTGTCATGTCTCCTGTAACCGTAAAGTTGCCCTCTAACTCAACTGTATTCCCAGAATTGTCTAATTCAAAATGATGAGGTATCGCATAAGTATTATCATTGCCAAAAATAGCGTGAGTGCCATTTTCTATTTTTAATGTTGATGTTCCAGCAGTCCATTTAGATTGTAATTGTCTAAGTCTTCTATGTCCTAATGTAGGCGAACCTGTAACAGTAATAGTTCCACCACCGCTTCCATTTTCTCCTAACTGGTCTACATTAGTGATAACTCCAGATGTTCCGATTGTAACAGTACCTAACATAGCAAGATTACTTCCTGAGCCTCCTCCTGTGTATGTAGAATTATTAAGAGTTAACGTACCTGCTCCGCTTGTGGAACCTGTTACTGTAAGTGCGTGATTCTGTCCACCTTCTAAAGTATTAAATTCTCCTGCTGTTACTAAAAGATTTCCAGCTATTACTGGTTTGTTATCTCCTGTAGGGCGTGCAATGCAACTTGCATGGTTTATTTTAAGATGATTTACATCACTGCTGGAAGGCCATCTAAGTAAAGTATCTGCTGGTGTTTTTATTTCTAATATTCCACCATTATCGTTAAAGGTTCCTACGATGTCTATTGCTCGGCCATTGCTTCTTTCACTGGTTATTATAGTTGTTCCGCTTGTTGCATTGTAGATTCCATTAACTGTAAGACTTCCCATACTAATTGCTGAAGCATTACCTGTAAGTGTTCCTGTTACACTTACATCTCCTGTTACTGTAAGTCCTACCGAACCACCAGCAGGTGTTACCGTTGAGAGAGTTCCTGAAGTTATTGTAAGGTCTCCAGATATAGATAAATTGTTACCTAATTTATGAACGTTGTTGCCACTGTTAGTTGTATCGTTAATAGTTAAATCTCGTATTCCGCTGCCTGAATCAATAATGCTCCTATCTCCAGAAGCCCTTAATCCAGTCATTATAATATTTAAATTTGTCAGTGTTCCACTATTGCTAAAATTATTATCTTCGTCACTACCTGCTAATGTCAATGAATATGAAGCGTTACCTGTAAGTGTGCCTAAAACAGAACACTGTCCCGTTGTTACATTAGTATCTAACGTAACTGTATCTCCAGATTGAATTATTGCTTTGTCATCTGTAGAATCTGGATTTCCTGCTGTGCCTGAACCATCTGTTGCTGTATTCCATTGATTGGAATCTGTCCAATCCATAGCGTTCCCTGATGTAGGGTTAGAATACCAAACTACTGTAGCCATTAGGCCACCTCACTTACGAAGACAATTTCAGAGTATATAGGAGAAGCCATTCACTAAATGGTCCCCTGTAAGAATACTAAACAAAAGTCAGCAGTGAAATTAGGAGTTCCTCCACCCGCTACTGTCATTGTAACGCCTAACTTGCGTAAACCCGTAGTAGCTATAGACTTCATTGCGCTTGAAGCATTTGTAATGAGGATATCATCACCAATCTGTGTCCAATTAGCACCACCTACTGTTCCTGCTGCATCAACTAAACTACCATATACTTTTGCAGTAATAGTGTTAGTATCACTTCCACTTAATCCATGTTTAATTTGTAACGTTGCTCTTTCATATACAGTTGCATCTATTTCGCTAATAGCAACAGCGGCACTTCCTGAAAGTGCTACTACTGCACCATTTGTTACTAGTGATGTTTTTAATGAATTGCTGTGTCTTTTGTTTGTTACTGTATTTGCCATTAATCAGCCCTCTTAGCTTTCTTCAAGCCTTTGGGCTTTTTAAGGTCTCCGCATTTACAGACGCCTTTGCATTTGTAACTACCTTTTGGACAGTCTACTTTTTCTTGCTTGGTTCCAAGAGCTTTGCTGCCAGTTCTAACCCCTGCGCCGACCTTCTTAGTCCCAACTTTAGTTTGGACTTCAAAGAGGTCTGGTTTGGTAAGTAGTTTTTTAACAAACTCTTTGTTTCTTTTGTCATTCTCGTCAAACGTGTAGACTGCATTTGGGTGGAACGTAATGCTACGCCCACCGTCAGCCCTACCAAAAGAAAGCCTATTCCCTTTGTACCTAATCGTAACCATGATATCATAGCTCCAATTAATCTAAGCGCTCTTCAAATCTCTAATTAGTCCCTGTGTATTGAACTTAGTACAGATTAGTTCTCCAGCAGTCATGAAAGCATAGTTTCTCTTTAATGCTTGCACGTTTGCCAAATCTTCTTGTGCTAAGAAGGTAGTTGGTGCTGCAATCTTCATGTAAAGGTTTTCCATATCTAATAATAGAATTGGACCCATTCCAGTTCCACCAGATGAACCATTTAATTCTGTAGCCAAATGTTGTGTTGCGTAGATTGGTATGCTGTCATAGTATCCCATGCGTCCATCTAGGTTCATTCCTGGTTCTGAAGCGACTCCGTTTGTTCCTTTAGGTGCTTGAGCTTCTAATGCCATTCTCCATGTTGCATTTGAACTTCCTGCTGTAACTAATTGTTTTAATTCAGTTAACTGTTGATGACCCATCAAAAACATTAAGTTGTCGTATGATGCGCCGTTTTCTATTGCATTTTGAATAGTTGCATCTAATGCAGCTAAACTTAATACTTCATTAGTTCCGTATGAACCTGTGCCATCAGAATTACCTGCGTAAACAAAACCATCAGCCCATGTTGCTCCATCTCCTCTTCCATCTAAGTTGTAAATGTCAACTTCTACTGCTACAACTGAACTATTAAGACCTACTTGAGCAAAATTACTTGCTACACGAGTTAAGGTTTCAAAATTAAGATTTGCTGCTCCTGCTGCGTAATCTGCGGTCAACATTCCATCAATATGGAAAGAATGTGCTTCTGCTGCTTGCGCCCTTAGGAAAGCTGCTAATCCTTTAACTCCATCATCTGCTTCAGCTAAGATAGCTGCTTTTGTAGTCACTGTGTAAGGACTTACAATTTCTTTGATGTCTGCTTCTACTAGTGCTAGGTCTGGCACATCTGATGTTCCAAATGCTCCACCTTCTGCTACTCCAGTATTGCTGCCAGATACAGTTCGGTCAGTTAATACTCTCCATCCTGATTGTGTCCAACCTTCTTTTCTAAATAACTTAAATACATCAGATTTGGTGTTTAGCTGATTAAAAACTGATGCCCCATACATTGTGTTAAAGTATGCTGCGTCAGAAGTTGTTCCGCCACCGTCTGAACGTAATGCGTCTTTCTTTATGCCATATCTTGCTGAGATATCTAAACCGCCAGTATAGTAAGCATTGACGTAATCTTCAAAACTCATTCCAGCCATTCTAGAAACCTCCTACTAAGTTTTTGTTTGATTTCATTCTATCTATTTCCTCTAGTGATTTTGATACATTCAAGAAGTCAATTTCCTTTTGTTCTTCAGCTTTTGGAGCTGGAGCAGGTGTTGCTTTCTTGCCTGTATAAACGTTAATTCCATGTTTCTTCAAGGTTGCTAAAGATTTTTCTAAGTCTTCGATTTTTGTAGATTTCTCTTCTTCGACCATCTTTTCTTCTTCTTCTTCCTCTTCTTCAGGTTCTTCTTCTTCTTCAGGTTCCTCTTCTTCCTCTTCTTCTGCTTTCTCTTCGCCTGCAGCATCCTCAAGGTATGCGAGTACTTCTTTTAGTTTAGCAAGTGTGGCTTCCATGTCTTTGTATAGCGCCTCTTCCTTACCAAGTTCAACTGGCTCTTCTAATCCAGCAGCTAATTCTACTTCCTCTGTTGCGACGATTTCTTCGTCCTCAGATTTAGCGTGATTGCCACCACAAGTGCATTCTGTCATGTCTGTTTATGTGTAAAAGGCTATATAAGCAACAATAACTTTCCGGAAACTAACGCTTTTTACCCTTTTTACCCTTTCCACCACGGCTTAATATCTCATCTATGTTTCTAGGATTTAATGTTTTAGGATTATAATTACTTTCTTCAAACATTCTAGTTCTAAATCGGTAACCACTAATATCTTCTACATTGCCAGGTTCTTTTCCACCTGACCCAGGCGGATGTTTATTTGGAGGATTAGGTGCGCGGTCTGAACCTGTAGCCTTGTGGCCAAACTTCTGGTAATCATACCAAAGCGCTCCACAAAATCTTTTAGGACTTGCAGTCATAGGACCTCCTTGATAGTTTTTTAATCTTCTTGCATTCTGAAGACAGTTATTCCATTGCGTTTTACCTGGAGGGTCTCTTCTTGGTTTTTTACCTGCTGGAGTTTTACCACCTGACCTGTAATCTTGTCGCCTTTTTGGAGCCTTAATTAATAAAAGATTCTTCTTAATTGAACATTTACTAAAACCTGCAATGTCCCAAATATGTTTGTCAATCTTTCCTAATATGTCAGTTACACTACTTGTACTCCACATTTTACATGACCAATACCTTGCTTTATGTTTAGGTCCAGGACTATCACAGTTATGTCTTGCTCTAAAGTTTCTACGTTTGTCAGGGCTATCACGCTTGATGTCCATCTTAGGGTCGCCAAACTTTACTTGAACTATATTTCCTTTATCGTTTTTTACGTAAACCCCAAATTTCTTGTTCTCACCTTTTAACCGAAAAGGCTTGTTAAGATTCACTTTACTGCCTTGATACTCTGCTTTTAACAATCTTGATTCATCATGTTCTTCTATTACTTCAAATGGAAACTCTTCTACTGCACCTACGTGTTCTTCGTAATCACCTAACATTAATACAGGACCATCTTTGTATGCCATCCAGTGATGTCCCTTTGGTGCTTTAACTTTTACAGAAGCTACAGCTTTTCCTAAAGGAACGCAGTTAGGAACTTTCTTACCTCTTATTAATTTAGTTCCTATCATCTCATAACCTGCTTCACAAGGTTTCTTTTTGTTAACATACTTTTCTAGTATCTTATCAAGACTTTCATTTATTTTACTAAATCTTCTAGCTTGGATTGCTCGCTCTTGATTTACTGCGCCTGCGCGCGTAGAATGACAACCTAATAACTTCTTATCTTTCTTAGCAAAAAGACAATACTTTTTTCCCCTACGTTCTATTATCTTCTCTACCATTCCTTCTATCTCATCTAGAGTTACTTGCTTTGTCACCTTTACAGGTTCTTGTTCTTTTGCTGCCGCTACTGCCGTAACTGTAGCTTCTGGGTTAGCTGGCCTGTTGCCAACCCATGATACGGACCAAAGAGACAATTCGGAGATGTTGTTGTGGCAGACGTCTCCTTCGCAGACCTTCTCTTGTTTTTCAGCTTCCCCTCTAATAGAGGAGCCACCCTTGTCACCGTAAATCTTCATCTCTTCCCATACTCTGTCATGCATAGGAAGCTTGTTGTGTACTCCAACTCTAATCTTAACCTTACCGTCTTTAACCTTATATGCAAGAGGTAGCCCTACTGGCATCTCCTCATGCTTGTATGAATAAACCCCGTATTTCATATAGAAATCCATGGACTCTTTAATTGTGTCAGTTCCTATCTTGTCGTTCTGTTTGTCGATGATAGGTGAAGAAATATATGTCTCTAAGATTCTCTCGTTATACCACTCTGGTCGATAGACCTGCCACTTAGTATTCTTAGCATCTGCCACAGCCTAAGATTGACTCCGTGTATATAAGTAAGTATAACTTTCCGGAAATGCCTATAAATCGTCTGCATACATTCGTGCAGTAGCACTTATTTCAGCATTTAAATCGCCCACAGCTTCAGCCAATGCTGTACGTAAAAAAGGACGCGGTTGGGCAAACGGTTGATTATTTTTAATTGCTGCAGTAAATGCCTCCTTACTCATTCCTGCTGCCTGAGCATATGGACCTACGTTACTAAACACGCCTGGCCTGTCATCTTCAACAAAGCCCCCATACTCTATCATATTTGCTGCCACATGGTCAGACTGCAAACCTATTGAAACTCTATCGCCCTCTGGAGCTGCAAACCCTACAATACTTTCTCCAACCGAACCTGTTACACGGTTTACACCATCAGGCGGTCCACTGTACAATATTTCTATTGCACGCTCTCTTGCTTCTTCCATGATTGTCTCGCCAGCTTCTTCTAATATCATTTCCCAATTTTCACTTTTCTTAAAAAAGTTAATTGTAGGAAACCATCCACTGTCTTCAAATTCTATGGCCATTATTGATAAGACGCTACTTCTTCAGGAGATGCATCACCGTACTTTTCTTTCCACTTACGATTTACTTCCTGTGCAACATTCTTTCTCATTAACATTCTCTGATTCTTGTTGTACTGCTTCATGTACTCGCCCTTGTTATCCCAAGCTCTCTCATGCTCACACTCTTGACAAAATCCGTTAGACATAATCCTAACTCTACTTTCTCCTGCCATACACTTCTTGCAACTCTTCATGGTTTTAATGCTCCTACTTCAGGTTTCTCATCTGAAACCGTAACTTGTGGCTCATCTGGTAATTTCAAATTTCCATCCTTATCCAATGTTGCCTTGATTCCTAACTTATTTAATACTGTAATTATATTTGCCTTCTGTAACATATTGGCCAAATGTTGTTGCTCGTTCTTTACATTGATATCTGCAAACTTGACCTTCCAAGTTTTAATTCCCATCAACTTCATCAATGGTCTAAGGAATCCCATTTCCAAACATTGTTGGGTTTCTAATACAGTTCTGTCAAAAAGCGATATCTGCTCCCCTTCTGCATTCAATCCACCTACACCTGCTGTACTTCCTGTTACGATTGGCATAACTCCATACGATGCGTTTATGTCGTTGTTAATGCGCTCCATGTAAGGCAAAGCCATCAACTCATCCATGTTAGGCATAACTGGCACAAACTTAGCCTGACCGCTTCCTGTACCTTCTCCCCTACTACTTATAATAGGAACAAAGTTCGGATTACGTCTTGTCTCCTCTGCTATGTATTCTCCTAACCGATTCAATGATTCCTCATCATGGCCTGGAATATCCAAGAAACCCTTAGGTGGCCTCTCTAGTTTGTAAATCTTATTTTGGAAGTTCTCAATGGCGAGCGCTGTTTCGATTTTCTTAGAAAGACCTATAATTGGCGACTGACCATATAATCTGGCATTCGCACTGTATTTATTGAAATGAATTATCTCATCCCTTGCAAAAGGAATCTTGTCTTCATCCTGACCCATGTCATAAAAGTAAGCCATAGGTTCTGCTTCAAACCCACCTTCTCCTAACTCTCCCTTTGCTAAAGGCTCTCTAGTAATTATATCAAAATATTCATCATTCTTAAACTTACCATAGTCATCAACTGCAAATCTCATCTGCTTAGCATCCTCTACCCAAAGTTCTTTGACTATCTTACCGTCACTGCCCTGAATCCTATCATATACTATACTTACCCAACAATCATCGAATACTTCGACTTGTCGTATCATTGCTTTAAAAAATTCACTTGCCGTAATGTCTGCATTACCGCCACTTGGGTCTCTAAGAAGAAGCTCTAACATTTTTCTTTCTTCTTTATCACCTGTATCTCCAACAGCATGGTATTCCCATCCTTTCGCTACAGATTGTGATGCTATCCTTGTTATAACCGTTCGTAAATGAGAATACCTGTCAGCTAACTGTTCAAGATAATTCTGGTCCACTGGAGGAAGTATATCTGCCTTAAAAGCCCGATTAGTTCCTGCCGTACCATACGCTGGAGTCCTTGCATCCTTCAACACACTAGCTGTGTTTCTCTCTATCAAATCCTCTAACGCGGAACGCTTCCGCACTGGCTTTCGCCCTAAAATTCTATCGTACCATGCCAAGTTGTATCGCCTCCAATGTTGTATTTATCTTATTAAGCCTTTCCTTTTTCTGAATCACATCTAAACTTTTTTGCAACTGCCTACTCCATCTGTGACCTGCATCACCGCCCATCATCTTCCACATTATCAAACCCTTACTTGGATTCTTCTTATTATTAAAATTCTTAGCTGGCGGGTCTACCTTCTCATGCCTTCTGTAATAAGTGTCTATACTTACTGCCGTCTTGTAACCAATGTCCTTCTGATAACGTAACTTCTTGTTAATCCTCTTTGTAACCTTTCCACCACCATAACCATGCATAGCTCTCAAATCTCTGCCCTGTAAAGCTTCTTTCTTCACTCCCTTAGGAACTCTGTACCTATCTCGCTTATCGCCCATGATACTCCCGAACATACCTTCTAAGTACTGGTTCCACTAAAACTCCCGTCGGTACATTCTCTGCCTTAGCAATTTCTTTAAGACTGTGTTTTGTCTCATCACTAATTCCATAAATTTCCAACCGCGTTCTCTTTTTCATAGTTTGGTTGGATGTCATGCACATACTCAAGGTATATAACCTTTTCTATATATAATCCCAACTAACAAACGCCAACCCCTTCTTGTTCATACCTTTGATAGCTAACTCACACATCCACAACGCCATCACCGCATCTGGAGTGTGACCCTCTAACCTACCATTCTTTCCATAAACTAATCTTGCCAATCCATCCGTCAACTTTCTAGGACCTGGCCGACTTGCCTCCCTTATTTCTTTTTGCCACGGAATCGAGTATCTCTCCTTCTCAAACTCCAAGGCCAACCCAGGTATGCCCACGTCATGGGAGTGCTTTTCTCTTCCCGTGTTGTGACCTTCGACAGGAAGGCCCGCCAAGTCACTCGCGCTATGTACAACCAACCTCTGATACCCATTCGATTCTATCATAATCGTGTCTGGATTAAAACGTTTCGCAAGCTCTCTAACTCTTAACACCTGAGTCTCTAACCAACCACTTCCTTTTGCCATTACCTTGCCTGTCCAACTATACAATATCCTACGATGCTCCGTACGCTTATTGTAAGCCACAAGAACGTAGCTTGTCTCATCATTCTGACTGTTCATACCCACAGCCAAGTCAACGCCCATTACGACGACTGTATCGTCATCATACTCTGGCAACCCCATATCAAGATTTTCATCCAAACATCTCTGAAGCACCTCATAAGGAATAACTGCACTCTCTGGGTCCAATGGATTTAACATATACTCAGACTCAAAAGCCCGACTTCCCATTGTCTCCTTCTCTTTGTCCAACCGCTCCTGATTCCAATACTCTGGCCAACGCGGACTTCCATCCTCTAACAAAGCAGGATGCCTTACTACATTCCACTCCTTGCTTTCTGAAACCCAATCAGTAATATCTCCAACTCTTTTCTGTGTTCCTACTAACAACATCTTAGACTCTGGTAACCTCATCGGCATTACAACCCTCTGAACGTAATGAATTACCTTCTCATCTGTCAAATTAGGAAACTCCTGCAAAACGTCGTCCAAAATAATCATATGAACGTGAGGACCCTCAAGTGCTTTTCCTATACTCGCACCATGAACTCTACTTCCATTGTTAAATCTCTTAGCACCCTTACGTATTGTCACCTTCCTATCATCTGACTTTTCTAAAAATGTATTTAATCTCCAACTTCGCTTACATAATTCTTCAAACTGCTCCAACTTGTCCCAAGCCTGCTCCAATGTCGCTGAAATATACAAAGCTCTGAAATTTGGTTGCTTGTGCATATAATATGCCAGCACACACAAACCCCAAGTCGTCTTCAAGTGACCCCTTGCACAAATTATAGATGCAAATTCTCCCTTCTGGAAATTATCCTCCCACTGGTCATGCATATTACCCAACGGAACATAAGTCCCAGGCTCCTGCTCCATATAATCTCGCATCACCTCATCTATGAACTCATTCAATGTCAAAGGCTGGTCGTTCATTATCTCCAACGCTCCTGCGATTGCCTGTGAAATGTACTTGCCGTTGTCCATCACTTGTACTTGCGGATAGTTATCACTACCTCTTTAACGTCTTTGTCATGAATTATCAACTTCTCATGCATCTTATGCAAATCCTCTGTCTCTTCTATGACCTTACCATCCTTAATCAGTCTAATGATGGTAACCACTCCTGACCGTCAAACGTAAACACACTAAAATATCCGCGGAAATCAAACCGAGGTATCAAATAACACTTAGCAACCTTCTCATCATTGTCATAATACGTTTCTCCTGCGCCTACTGACTTAAAATCATTCTCCTTTATCAATTTCTTCAACGCATCCATGTCTATTATCCATAACTGATTCTTTCTTAAGTTAGGAAAATAATATGCAAACCAACCTGCCTTCGTCGTCTTAATGCCACTGTCCTTACCTCGACACTTGTACTCAATAGCCATGTTGCCCGTACCACCCTTGTCCCAATCTTTCTCAAACAAATCCGTCTTAACCTCGAAAAATACAGGATACTGACGATTATTCTGAAACATTATGTCAAACTTGTTAGTATCACCATAAGTAATGAACTTCTTGTGCCAAACCGTCTCGACAAAATGCCTAACTGCCTTTTCGCCTAATTGACCATCTGCCAAATCCTTTTCAAAGTTGTTGTTCATAATAACAAGTCCGCCGTAAACTTCTGATTAGCATTAACAACCCGTATCTCCAATGGATACATATGCTGCTTCTTCATTATAGAATCACTGCCCTCTGTATTGACTACCTCGTAAACTATACCCTCATCAGCATCAATCACATCCGCACGCAATCCACTCGGCTCAAACACCGCCTCCGTGTAAAATTCGTGTCCCCACTCCTTCAACTGCTTGCAAATCGAAAACTTCATGTCAATATGGGCTTTTGTTTCACTCCTACTCCAACGCATAGCATTACGATTCCGATTACTAGTCCTCAACAATCTACTAACTAAGTTGCGCTTCTCCTGTACTGAGTATCTACCCATCTATCTGACTCCTACAAGCCTTGCAATTTACCTCATGGTCCTTGTCTGTCGCCATTACATTCATCAAACCCTCACTCGTACTAGCATAACGGCCACACAGAGTCCACTCCGTGTCTCCCATGTACTTGTGGATAATCCTATCTCTACTATCCACGGTTACCTACCATGTCTCCCATTATTGGTGTATATATCTCGTGATGCTTGCACTCATAACAGTCCACCATAGGACGACCTTCCTTCTTCTCGCTAAATACAAAGTGACCCTCATCTAAGTGCCGATGCTCCTCTTCCCATCTGTTTCCACAAAGGAAACAATCAAAACGCCATTTCATTTCTTCCACTCCTTAAATTCTCGCTCCATCGTCTCTCGTATCTCCGAAACCTCTGGCGTAGGCATGAAAACACCGTCATCATGCTGTATCCGACGCCTTACTCTACTCACTGTACCCTTATCTGGAGCATACTTAACCAACAAATACAAATCAGACAAAAACCTGTCCTCATTATCCGAACGCTGCCCCTTAGGTATCGCACGATAATAATCCCTCAATATCATAAAAAATAACTCCTTATCACTATCTCTCGTATGAGGATAGTCACGAAGATATCTAACTACTGTCTTCTTCGTATTATCTAAATTACTAAACCATTCCTTCATTTTAATAACCTCAAACAATGCTTGCAATTTACATACTTCAAATCCCGCTCCTGCATCTTGCGAAACTCCTGCGGTGTAGTATCATAACCACACAAACTCATGTGATGTACCAAACTAGGTGCGTGTTTCTTTCTCATAACTTCTTCCTCAACTGGTCACGATAAGCATGAACGCCTAACCAAAAACCCAATATAAAACACCCAAACATAAAAAATACCGCAATCGCACTATTCATTCCGACACTCCTTGCAAAACCCACCGTGATTGTCTATGTCCTTCTGTGACACCACAAAACCACAAGCCTTACACCTCCAAGTCATCTGGAACCCTCTGTATGTCTTCTATCATATTCTTGCAAAGTATAGACACCATCCCCAATCCTGTCGTGTATGCCTTCAACTCCTTCTTACTATAATCCATAGGATTGTCATCCACAAACTTCTGAATGTGCATCATTACCTCATGCAAAACCACAGTCCACACATCCTCACGTGTCGCATCACTCATTGGTCTATCCTCCCTTCCATCCAACCAAGGAAATCCTCGCAAGCATCAAAAATACCCTGCATATAAACTTTCAAATTCTCCTCGCTTACCTGCCAATGCTTATCCCTGTAATCCTGCGTGTTCTGCATCTTCTTCAAACAATATGCACGTATGTCCATATATTTTATCTCTCGCTCTATATCCTTCCTAGTAAACGTGTGCTTCCTCTTACCTGCCACATGACTAGTACTTAATCCATTTCGTTTTTTCATTTTTCATCTCCTCTTAACCGAGCAATGTAAGCTCGCAAAAATTGCTGCCTCAATCGCTTATTCATATCCACATCTTCCAATGCTTCCTGTATACACCTGTTTATCCGACCTATCATCTCCTCCTTGTCCTTCTCGAAATCCTGCAACTTACCCAATACCTCCGTCATCTTAACAAACTCATGACCGCGTATCTCTGCCCTGCCATCTCGCAAATTACTCATAAACGTCTGACGTGCCTCTTCTAACTCATGCATATTCTTTGCCATATCCCCAACAACCGTGTTCTTAGTATGCTCTATCAAATCTATCTCCACCTGATTGCGATACTCATCCCAACCTCCCTTGTCTGCCCAACGCCTAATCGTCGCTGCCGTCATACTATACTTGTAACGCTTGTTCATCTTCTTAGCTATCTCTGCATTGCCATGCCCACGCAAATACAAACCCATCGCCTCTTGGCGGTCCTCAGTCGTATAACTCCTGCCTTCCTTTACCATACTCTCTTATCTGATGGTTTGTAATGTCCAAACATATCGCTGTTTGCCATTCTTCCGTGCTCGGTACGTCCTGTATCTTCCGCCTCTTTTGCATCTACTACCTCCTCAACTACATCCTCATGCGCCTCCTGCACCACTTTCTCCACTACCTCATCAAATACATTAGCTGGAGGCTTATCCATCATCACCCTACCATCACCATTCAATGATGACTTCTGCTCCGATGAATAATTCTTTACGTGCAAATCCAACGCTGCCCATATCTCATCTGCCAATCTTGTACCCTCTATAGCACAAATGTCCTTCATGGATTCCCATGTGTCTCGCCTAAATCTGTTAGTCCCTACCTGTATCATATACCTCGTAGAGTCACTCGACTTGTTTGTCATATATCACACAGTATGTACCTCCTTATATACTTAATGGTAGAAAAATATAAAAAATTTATAGATTACCTACCCAAGTGTGAATCCTTGGGTGGGGTCTACGTAAGATGGGGGGAGTAAAAAAAGGGGCCAGATTTCGCTCTGGCGGGCGTTTTACAAGCTCTAGCCAGTGTTTAGAGCTATAGGCAGTCTAATTCGTCTATACCTTCTTCTGCGGCGTCTCTAACAGCCTTCAGAGCGTCTCTCATAGCTTGTACTTGGTACTTCAAATCTTCGACAGCATAAGCTATCTCACTGGCTTGGTTCTCTATATCGGATGAATCCATACATACTACCAGGCATAAACCTTTATAAGCTTTTGCCTGATACTCAATAATGAGTAAGCTCAAAAAAAGACATTTATTTTCTACGGGTTAAATACCCATCATAGATAAGTATATATACAAGCCTATACATGAGGCAGTTTACCCACTTGCCTAGGTGCAGGATACCGACCGTTTTAATAATAATCTTTCATTGGATTTATCTTATGCACCTTCTCTAAATGTGTTTTCATATCCGACCTACTACAAGGTTTCTTATTACAATGATTGCAAGCATACATATTTTTATTACCTGTTTTTATGTTTGTCACATTTATACTATCGATTAGATAAAAATCATTATATTTGCGAATCATCTCTTTTGCTAAATAGTTTTTTTCAAAAGTAAAATCTTTTTTATTTTTTACTGTCAATAAGTCCCATTTATTTTTACCCATGTTACCTATAAATGGATTTTTATTACCTTTACCAGTAGGTGAAAAAGCCCACCCTTTGGCCCGTTTATCTGCACTGTAGCTACTAAACTTCGTTAGGTATACCATTGCTTTATGTGGCACTATGTACGCGTCAAAATCAAAAGGATTTACCTTATCATGAAATACTATGCATACAAAATAATCTATATCTTTATTTTCTATTTGACTTTTCGTAATTCTAAAGTACCGACATTTACCTCTCCCTTTATACCTTGTACTTTTAACTTCTATTTTACAGTTATTATCTGTATTCAATATGTCAAATACGTGTCCCTCTGGCATTCTAACACTAGTATTTTTCATATTACTTAACATAGCCCTTACTACGTGTTCAGCTGTTCGACCCCTATAAGCATAATCTGTATCTACCATGTTAAACCTTTTAATCCTAATTTGACAAAAGTATTATACTCGTTTACTGTTAAAAATTTAGTTTGCATTTATACACCTTTACAAGCACTTACAAATTTCTCTCTATCAAAGTTTGGATTCTCTGATGCAAAATAATCGCAGAAATCCATTATTACATAATGATTAGCATCATGTTCACGCAATATAGTTGCTATTCTAATAAAGTGTTTTCTAGTCATCATTGTTTAACCTCTCTTTTAGATGTCTTATTACTCTTCCATATACTCCAGGGATTGTCTCTAATTGCATACCGTGAGGGTCTCCGATTGCCCCATTAGGGTAGTCTAATTCTACATCGTCGCCATACTCGTTTTCGTAGTATTCGTTCATGTCGTTGTAGGCTTCTCTTTGCTTTGTTGTAAAATGCTTAATCAAGTCATTAAGCAAGTTTTGGTTGTTGTCCATATATCTCTCAGCATATGTTGCTATATAAAAGTATGCTTAAGAATATATGAGAAGTAATATATTATATAGGGTAAGCTATAGCGTGTTTGAGACTAAGAAGCTGCTTTTCTCGACGACCAAGAGCGTTATTTAACCCTTAGCCTACTCGTATTTGGGTAGCATAGTAAAGTATATATAGGGTTATATATCTGGGTAAATATGGAAAACAACAGACTAGATGGAATTGAAGATATCTTAGTTGATATGATTCAGTTCCTAGATAGGAAAGGACACAGTGGAACTATAATGCGCTGGAAAATAGATGTACTGTTGAACTACAACTACTCAGTAGAAAGAGTTTACGAACATCTAAAGGACTGCATCGAAAACAAAAAGTACCTATACGGAAAAATCCCAACCGAGGACATGGACTGATGCGCGGGGAAGGAATTTGCCGAGAACTACCTAAGGAGGTGATAAATGGCCGAAAGGCCGTATATGATGTTTATTTAACCCTTAGGGGGCTTAATGAAAAAGCCCGTTTTTTTACCCCTACCTAATAATCTAACCCCCAATATTCATTATTGTGGTCTCTCAATTCTTCTATCCCTTCGATATCGTAGTTCTTAAGAGCGTCTTTCCATTGACCTTCGTCTAGGTATCCAAGCATATGCATTACTGCATCTATATTATGGTTGTTTGCCATACATAACCCAACACATATCTCTATATAAAGCTTTCGCTATATTCTAATCCATACAAACCTTTATATACTCAGCCCCCTATCCTATCAGATGACAAACAAACTAAAAACTATACAATATAATAGTACACAATGTACAACGCCTATAATAGTCAACTGGCAGGAAAGGGATGATTATTTAACCCTCAGGGATTCCCCCTTCGGTACCCATTTCTGAGTACCCTCTACCCAATTATAGGTAGCATACATAAGTATATATACTCCCCTCCC
>Ga0208919_1000317_pt1 | contig 35162 bp, 45 predicted proteins | sample 4_EtaG_FD_184076 | JGI IMG/M metagenome (GOLD analysis project Ga0208919, IMG submission 184076) | Marine viral communities from the Subarctic Pacific Ocean - 4_ETSP_OMZ_AT15127 metaG (SPAdes) (version 3) | ecosystem: Environmental > Aquatic > Marine > Oceanic | place: Pacific Ocean | collected...
AAGAACCCTAGGGATTTAGCAATAGGCGAGTCTCCTAATATAGTTAACTTTGATACATCTAATAGAGGCGAGTTAAGACCTAGAAGTTATTTCAATGAACAAACAAATGGAGGTTCTCTAAGGCTAAATGCAAATGGCGTAGACGCACACACAGCATCAATAAATCCCGGATATGGATTGTATTATTTCGAAGCTGATGAAGCTACTGGGCTTAGAGGTGTTACATTTACTGCTGACGGAGCTGGTTCGTATAGTGCTAGGGATGGTAATAACATAATATTTATAGCGGCAAGTGATACTATTAGAATTAACAACGATAACTTTTGGACTGAGAATAATATACTTTCTTCAGCTACTAGTTTCCCAGTAAAAATTAAAATATCGGGAACTTCTAGTAATAATGGAACTTTTACAATTACTGGAATAGGTGGTGATGCAGACCCATTTGGGCCCACCTTAGGTTCAACTTGGAATCCTTCTGGAACAGCACCCGCTTCAAACTTTGTAAATAATTATGTACAGGTTGCAGAATCTCTTACAGATGAAAATGTTTCTTCAAGTACTAGTGTTACTATAAAAAGGATAGGCCTTGTGGGAGATAGGTTATTAGCATTAGGAAATATAGATGACAGTAAAGTGGATGTATATTCAGATTTCTCTGACGCTTGGTCTGCTGATAAGATTACAGTTGTTAACACATTAGAAACAAATGAAAAACCAGAGTATGTATTTTACTATATAGACTCATCGCTTAGAGTTGCTGATGGAAATTTTAAAAACGAATCTACTCCTAAATGGTATGGATTTATAGACAGAAATCAGCTTCAGTATGACATAGGTACAAGTAGTGAGAATGTACATAGAACAATAGCTCCTGCTTTTTATGAAGAAAATAATGACTTAGCTCCCCCAACTGAATTTAATCTAGAAACAACTATAAACGGTTCGGATGAATTTCCAACCTCTGGCTCTGGTTGGGGTTTTGCAATAAACGAAACAAATGGAGAAGGTGAATTTAGCCCCGGTGATTACGAGTTTTGTGCTACATTTATATACGATGGTAAACAAGAGTCTTTAATAAAAAAGGCTAGTGGCACTAAAACACTAGAAGGTTTTAAAAAACTATGTTTTAATATTTATGCACAAGATAATGGAAGCTCAAGATACCCAAGAAGAGTTACTGGAGGTAGGGTATATTTCAGAGAGGCTGAGTCAAGAGACCCTTGGGTTTTAATAGCTGATATAGATATTAGAAGAGGTGCTAGGGCATCTTTAGTTGATGAATATAAAGGCTGGATTGAAGACGGAGAGGGAGAGTTTAGGATTACTGAAAATACAACTGCTGGAGACAGAGATTTTAGTACTACAGCGGCTGATAATCATTGGGTTTTATTTGCACAGAGACCTAATATAGATACATATGAAAGTATAAATGGATATTCTCCAAATGATACAAAACAAATTGCATTTGGTAAGACAGGTTCAGGTTATAAAACAGCAGTAGTTGCCAATAGGAGAACTTTTGTAGCTAACGTTTTATATGATGACAATGCTACTAGTAGCTCTGATGACAATACAGAGTTTCAACACTACGGTGATAGGATAATGTTTAGTGAAGTAGGTAAGTATGACTTGTTTCCTAATTTTAATTTTATAGATGTTGTTAAAGGAGATGGTGAAGACTATGTAAAGCTAGAGTCTTATGCTGATAGATTACTAGCATACAAACAAAGAACACTGCAAATATTAAATATATCATCTCCTTCTACTTCTAATTGGTTCTTAGAAACTACAATACAAGAAGGTGGGGTTCAAAATCCATACTCAGTTTGTAAGGGCAGGGGTGGTGTTATATGGGCAAATACGAGTGGTGTTTACAGGTATGATGGTTCATCAGTCAAGAAAGTTACAGATGGTAAAATAAAAGACTCAGAATGGAAGACTTTTTCATCATCAGATACAATGTCACTTGGGTATATTGGGAATACAGACCAAGTTATAATTATGAAAAGAGCAGATGTTAGTGAAGATGCTTATATATATGATTTAAGAAGTGACTCTTTTACATTATCTGAGCTTATAGGCCCAAATTCTACAAGCTCTTTTAAGCCACCATTAACAAACTTTGTTAATGACTCAATAGGTAAGCTTATTGTAGGTTATGACGTTGAATCAACAGACTTAGGCAGTGCAGGTGCTAATAAAGTACACTTTACAGCTTGGAACGAAGGTGAAGGTAATCATAAGATATATAAACTAGAAACTCCTGACTTGAGTTTTGCAGAACCGCACAGAACTAAAAAAGTTTATAAGATATATGTTCATTACAAGTACACACATTCAGATAATGGAATAGCATATAATGAACCTATCACTAAATCTAATGTGTATTACAGAGCTAATCAAAGAGGTAGTTGGAAGAATGTAACATCTGGAAGTATGGAAAACTCTGAGAACGTTCTTAGGAATGGAAATTTTGATAGGTATTGGTTAGGTTGGAATGATATATTTAATGATTCTAGTAGTAATGAAATAACTGATTGGACTTTCGTATCTGATGGTTCTGGTGGTAGAAAAGCTAAGTTTACAGCAACTGGTTCTCCTTCTATAGTTTTAACAAATAAAGAGATAATAGATAGTGGCTTAACATACAATACTAAATTTACAGTTTCTGACTATTCTACAGGTAATGTGAAGCTAAATGTAGGTGGTGTATCTGGCACAGCTAGGACAGCTAATGGTACTTACTCAGAGTCTTTCGCACCAAGTAGCGATGGCTATCTTATGGTATCATGTAGTAATGATTTTGTAGGTAGCATAGACGATATAATAGTAAGGCCTACTAGCTCTAGGGAATCTTATGGAGTTGCTGTTTTTGAACTAGAAGATGGGAGAGGTGTCAGGTGTCAGAGTATGGCTTTTAAAATAGAGACATCACTTACTAACGCATCTAAGCTACATATAAATGATATACAAGTAGAGTATAGAGTAATACAGAACAGGGTATTTTAATGTCTAGAGACATAAGAAGATTAATTAATTTTACTGAACAGCCACAAACTTTTAGCAATGGTAGTCCAGCATCTTCTTTACAAGAAGGTGGTGTATCTGTGTCTTTAGAGGGCGGTAGGCTAGCAGTACTCAGAAAGCATAAAGGTTTAGTATTTAAATCTTTTATGACATCAGATGGTAATCAGTATGTAGATAGAAATCTACAAGTATCTGGAGAGATAAGAGGTAATGAATTAGAGTACACTAACCACAATGTTGAAAGTCCGGGAACAGATAAGGTCTATTTAGGTGTAAATGGTAAAGCAAAGAATACATCAATAGACCATACAACAACTTGGATAGCACCATACAATGGTGTACTTAAAAAGATTTTACTATATGGTAACGCATCTGGTGGCAATACAGCAGTTGGCTTACATATAAATTCTAACACTACAGCACAAAAAACAATAACGCAGTCACTATCTTCAACTACCACGTTAGAGTATATATTCTCTGACTTAAATAGTTTTGACAAAGGAAACCTAATATCTATTAGCGTTCAATGTTCTAGTGACCCAACTCATTTAAGAGCTGTATGTGTTTGGCAATATAATACATTAAACAGGTAGAGATATGCAGTATAATACTATAAGACAATATCAAGAAGGTGGAGCTACAAAAAGAGCCTTAGGTCAAGCATTTATTGGCAGTGGTGTAATGGAAGCTCAGGAAGAATTGGAAGAAGAAGCTAAGAAAGCTGAGAAAGAAGGTTTTTTTAGAAAAATGGCTGGCACTTTAGGTAGCTTTGCCGGTACTTATGCGTTACCAGCTCTAGCAACAGCGGTTCTTGGGCCAGTAGGCCTTGTTGGTGGAGCATTGCTTAAAGGAGCCGGTGCTGGTTTAGGAAGAGGTTTAGGTGAAACACTTGGAGGTATAGGAGCTGAAGATGTTTCAGAAAGTAGCACAGGATTCCTAGCTAAAGATTTCAGTACTTTAAAAGATTACCAAAAAAGCTTAGGTGAAGGCATCGGAGAGAGAGCATTGGGTCAAGCCGGGAGTACTGCATTAACTGACTTTGTTTTATCTGGAGGCTTTAAGGCTTTAGGTGATATTAAAGAATCAAAACAAGCTGCTTCAGTTGGAGACCCAACTCTTAAAAAAGCTATGGCTTTTGATATTGAAAAACCAGAATTAGGATTACAAAGAAGCTTAGGAGAAAAAAACTTTTTAACATCTGGGCCACTAACAGAAAGTAAAGTTTCATTATCAGATACTATACCATCAGACTTCTCAACGGGCAGAATGGCTTTAGAGTCATCTAAAGACATACTATCAGATGCAAGAAATATTATCGAAGCTCCTTCACCTACAACATTTGGGCCTATAAACCCCGACTTACTTGAAAATGTAAAGTCATCAGTATCTTCAATGATTAATAGACCTAGTGAGTCACCTATGACTGATGAAATTATATTAGGCGGGAGTTCCGGACTTGATGTGTCCGATGAAAAGTTATTAGATATGTTATGGCGTACTATAGGACAATCCCCTGAGATAGGCACTGGATTTAATAGAGGACAGTACCTTAAGGAATTGAGGGGATATATGGGAGGGGGTCTTTCTAGAGGTCTAATTAATCCAAATAATTATGGCAGGAGAATAGTGTGATGGCTCAATCAGATAATATACCAGCAATGCTACAGTCAGGAGAATATGTAGTTCGCAAAGAAGCAGTAGATAAATTAGGAAAGAATACTATGGATATGATAAATAACGCAGATAGATTAGGATACGCAGGGGGAGGTCTTGTTCCTCAAGGAGAGCATGGGCACTCAGCTATAGATGAACTACTGGCTCTAAATACCCTAGCAAATCAAAGAAGTGTTGATATGACTAGAGATTCAGCTATGATGAATGAAGGTGGTAAAGCGATTTCAAAAAAGGTTTCAGAGCAACCTCAAAGCTTAGATGAATTAATACAATTGTATAAAAATCAATACGATGGAAACGTTCCAATGAGTCTTTATATAAGACAACTTCAAGGTTTGCAAAATCCAGAGCAGGATATACTAGCTGAGATATTAGGCAGAACTCCATTGTCCGATGATAGACCAGACCTTTTTAGATATGACCCGAAAAGATTTAAAGAACAAATGGAAGAGTTTCAGAAAGGCGGTATAGCTGGTTATAAAAATGGTGGTAAGACTTTACCGGTTCTTGGATACACTCCATCGTATAAAGTAAGAACCGGTACGGAACTGCCAGCAGAGGTTTTAGAACAACCTCAAAGCTTAGGTGCTTTAATACAGGCGTATGAAAAACAATACGATGGAGCGTATCCAATGTCTCTTTACATAAGACAAATTCAAGGCTTACATAACCCAGAGCAGGAAATTTTAGCTGAAATATTAGGCACGACTCCAAAGTTAAATATGAGGCCAGAACTTCCCAGATACAGACCAGAAGAGTTTAAGGAAATGATGGAGGAATTTCAAAATGGTGGCTCTGTAGGTGTAGTTAATGAAATAGGAAAATCTAGAAAAATGTTTAGCAATATAGATGATTTATTAAAGACAGCCGCTATGTTAGATAGATACAACTTTGGCCCAAGGCAGAGAGAATCATTAAGTTCTATGCGTGAAGCTGATATGATAGACCCTAAAGATGCTATGGAGCAAGTAATGATGTTACTTAAGGCTCGTGAACAAAATAAGGTACCATCATTTGAAAAGAGTAAAAGCTACCTAGAGGGTGGCGACACTGGGTATTCAACTCCGTCTGGAACAAGTACAGCACAGTCTTATACCCCTTCATTTTTACAAAAAGGTTTTGACCTTTATGGGGGTAGACCAGAGGATGCGGCTATATTAAATAGAGTAACAGAACTTTTTGGCTTTGACCCATCTGTAGGAGCTGAAAAAGTTCAAGATATGATAGGAGACTATAGGTCTAACCTTACTGGTCTTATGCCCAGCGTACAGCAATATGGAGGTGGCTTTGAAGGGTTTGGGGGTAGACAACAAGCCGTATCAGCTGCAAGAACTGGTGCTTACTCAGGAATAGACAGAGCCGCTACTGACATAGCTTCCTCAGAACAGGATAGGCAGATGTCTGAATTAATAGCATATCTAACTCAATTAGAAACTCAAGGTGGGGTAGAATTTACTTAAGAGGTATATAATGGCAAGAAGAATAGTATTACAAGAACCAGAAAGCGGATTAGAAGTATTCTTAAAAGAGATATCTAAATACGCTAGTCCTCAGTATCAGTTGTCTCTTAGAGAACAAGAGCGTGCTGATGCTAGATTAAAGCTATCTGAAAGGCAGATGAATGAGAATGAAGATAGGTATCAAGATTCTCTAAGGCAACAAAAGTTTCAAAATAATATAGCGTTTCAAAATGCTGAAATAAATAAAGAGAAGTTTCAAATTGAAAAATCTAATTCTGATTTTGAAATAGCTAAGCAATATATAAATGAATCTTTTTCTGGTATGAATGCACAAGACATAGCTAATATGAATATAGACTCTTTATTGATAGATGTTGCAGACCCAAGAGCTAAGTCAAGAGCTAGACAATATGCAAACAATATTCAAAAGTCAGGGAGAAGACAGTTACAAACAATTACGTCTAGAATGAATTTATATAATCAAGGAAAGGATGCTGATAGTCAAATAAGTAAAGCAGAAGCATTAGATTTATTTGGAGACGATAATACATATAATGAGTTTTTAGTTAGTAATTATTTAAAGCAAGGTAGCTTAAATGATGAACAGAAATATTTAATAAATTCAAATACAACTAGGTTGACAGCACTTAGAAAGCAACAAGCAGACTTACTAACACAGCAAGCTAGCGGTATGGATGTTACCGATGCACTATCACAAAATACTATAGTTATCCAAAATCTACAAGGAGAAATAGACTCCATACTACAGACTCCTAATACACAAAGAGGTGATTCTAGTAGAGACCCATATAGCGGCATAGATGCATTAGATAATCCCTTAGGTAATGACCAAGTACTTAGTCCGTTAGCAGTCGAAGATGGATTTTATACTGATGATATGTATAACGTATTGTTTTCAGATGGAGAAGATATAGTTGAAAGTGCTGTAGATGCGGCTAGTAAAAATGCATCTGGAAAAGATGTTGAGAATGTAAGCATCCCTTCATCAGGAGACTTTACCGATGTTTTACTAAGTGGACTAAGCTCTGCTAAAGCAGAAGAAAATAAGAAACCAAAAAGAAAAACTCGTTCTAAGTTCCTTCCCCTTATTGACTTTACATCAAGATTAAATAAATTAGATTCATTTCAAGAACAACTAGACAAAACTCCTGTTAAGAATGAGAAAAAACAAAAATCATTAAATAATAAAATAGATAAAATAAAAAAATCTATTGTGAAAGACTTCTCTAAGATATACGACAGCTCCGAGGGTTCTTTATCTATAGACCCTAGGTATACAGAAAGAACTAAGTCAAGTGCTTCAATGAGTCGCAATGAACTTGCTAGGTTAATTAGTCTATATAATGAAAGTGGTGGAGATATTAACGAACAAAGTGCATCTAATAACTTTAAAAACACTATGAGCAAGGGATTTGACAATACGTTACAAGGTCTTGAACAAACATTAGATTTACTTGGATACAAAGCTCCTTTTAGATAAATTTAAGTATGCCACAATTTAATTCAAATATGACAGTGGAACAGCTAGTCAATGACTTCAGAGCTGTTGACCCTAAGTATAATGCAATGAGCGATGAATTAGCTTACAAGATTATAACTAGAAAGTTTCCTCAGTATAAGTTAGATTCTCAACAGTCAGAATACAACCCCAATGACGAGAGTGGTATAATAGACCAACTAGGTACTATATGGAAAGATGGGTACAATAGGTCTTTACAAGGTATGGCTGAAGCTATAGCTACTGGTAAGGAACAAGTATATGACCTAGGTGATTATCATCCGGGTATAATTGCAGATGTAGCGGCTGGTGTAGCATCGTTTTTTACACCACTAGACTTTGCTACTACTGTAGCAGGTGGTGGTATAGGGGGTGTATTAGCTAAAGCTGGTGGTAAGCAAACATTAAAAAAGTTTGTATTCAAAAAACTAGTAAATAATAATGTTTCTAAAAAAGTTGCGGCTACCACAGCTAATAAAGCACTTGATTATGCAGTTAAATCTGGTACTGGTGCTGGTGCATTAGGTCTATACTCAGGTGCTGGCGAGGCATTGAATGAATACCTATCAGATGGGACTATAACTCCGGGCAAAGTAGTAAAGGCTGGTGCTAAGGGTGTTGTGCTAGGTGGTATGACAGGAGGTACAAACGCATTCTTAACAGATAAAGGTGTCAATGTATTAGGCAGGACTATTGTAGAGGTTGGTCAGTTCGGTACTGCGGCTCCACTTCTAGAAGGTAGAGCACCTACACCTGAAGATTGGATTCATGCAGGCGGTATGGTATTAGGTATTAAGGGTGTTAATAAGGCGGCTACTAAAGGATTTGAAAAACTAAGCAAATTAAAGAAATATATTGTTGAGCCAGAGATATCTAAGCAACCTATACCGGAAGGTTTTGATGTAAAAACACAAGCTGAATTAACAGGTAAGAGGAGTTACGCTGAAGAGTTACATGAAACTATACGAACAGATAGGCAAGGCAAAAGGGAAGCTAAGATACTCAGCTTTAATGACAAAGATGTTCAAGTAAGATTCTTGGATACTGGTGAAGTAAAGTCAATCAATAAAGATATGTTTTTTACTTACTACAGAAAACCAGAAAATGTAAACATATCACCAAAAGAATTAAGAGTTAAGAGAGAAAGTGAGATTAGGAAGTTAGAAAAAGAATTAGGTCATTCTGATGGTGTAAAAGAAACTAATAGAGGTTTGCAAAGAGCTGATAAAAGTGGAGAAAAATTACCAAAAAGATTAAAAGACCAGACTAATGAAGAGATAGGAAATCTAAGAGATAAGTTAACTGTCGAAAAGTATACTAAAAAAGCATTAGAAGATATGCAAAAGAATGGCATAGATTTACAGAAAACTAGGTTTAGTATATTCTTAGATGATATGCTACCTGCTCCTGCTAATAAATTATTAGACGTTTTTAGACCAGCAAGAAATCAAGGAAGCGTAAGTCCAGTAAGAAGAATTTATGTTGCTAAAGTTGATAAGTTTGTAGTAGACCAGAGAAAAACATTATCAGAAACATTTGACCTTATGTCTCAGTTTGGATTAAACACTGAGAAACCAACTAAAGAACAAGTTAGAAGCTTGGCTAGGGCTATGAAGATGAATGAGTCTGATGTTTCTAAGAGGTATTGGGAGCTTTTATCTGACGCTGTTGAGCAAGGAATAAATACACCAGATACCATGGGCTATAAACAGATATCTGATTTTCTTTTTAATAGAGCTCGTCAATCTGGAGTTGATGTTGGATATATAGAAAACTACATACCGAAGATACTTAAGAGAGGTTTGGCTGAAAAAATATTTGCTGATATATACAAAATATCAGATATGATATCAAAAGAATCAGCTAAGAAGGGCGAGGAGATGTTGGTTAGCGATTTAAAAAACGACTATATAGACTTAATAATACAATCAATGAATAACCCAGAAGCTTTTGCTAAAAGTAGAGGTGGAGAAGCTAGGTTTTTAAATAGAATTATAAAGAAAGCTATGCCTTCTCTATCAAAAGAAACTAGGGAAGCTTATGAGTCAATACTAGAAGGAGTTAGAAAGAAAGAAGGTGTTGAAGAACTTAGCCCCTTTAAGGCTATGGCACTTATGGGTAGAACTGCATACGGTGAAGTATTTAAGGAGTATGGGAACTTAGAAAAAGCTAGGACATACGAACTTCCATCTAAATTTTACGAGAGAGATATAAGGCAGTTACTAGGTGTGTACTCATCCAATGTTGCTAGGCGTTCAGCAGAGGTTAAAAATTTTGGTAGAAAAGGAGAGCTATACAAGGAGTTACTTAATGGTGCTAACGTAGATGACCTACCTATTATGATGGAGTTACATAACCATGTTATGGGTTCTATAGGTCGCAATAAAAGATATAATCTTAATCCCGGAATCAAAGACTTTATGCAGAAAGTTATGGAGTGGGAGACATCTACTAAGATTGCACTAGGTACTGCAACAGCTATGAACTTATCACAGTTTGCAATATCTTCTGCTTTATCTGCGGGGTACTGGAGGTTTACCAAGGGTGCATACAAGTATATGACTGACAAAGATTTTAAAAAGCAAGTAGATGCATCGGGTGGTAACTTATATAAATACATAAACGAGATGATGGGAATATCACAACAGAGTGATATATCTAAGAGTATTGTAGGTAGATTAACTGACATATCTCAGTTCAATAGGATAAACTCTATCAATAATATATTAGCCGCCGCAACAGCTAGGGTTTTAGTAGATGATTTAGTAGCTATATCAATAGGTAAAAGAGGAATAGGTTTAGGTAGAATAGGTTCAAAGAAGTGGGCTAATAATACATTACAGAAGATGGGTATAGACCCAGCTCAAATAAAAGATGGTCAACTACCTAGGTCTACAGTTACTAATGCTATAGGTAAATTTGCAGTTAAGTCTCAGTTGCAGAAAGACATACTATCAGACCCACTAATACTAAATAGACCATCAGCTAAGCCGTTTCTACAGTTTAAATCATTTGGACTTAGGCAGTATAATTTTATAATAGATACATTGAAGTTTGATTTAGCTCAGGGTAACTTTATGCCTATGCTTAGATTAGCCGCAGGTGGTATGGCTACTGGTGCTTTAGCTATCAAAGCAAAAGAACTTATGAAGCAACTAGCCTCTGGTGAAAAGGCATACGACCCTGCTACATTCTTCGAGGCAGATGCTAAAGAGATAGTAGAAAACATAGCCGCTATAGGAGCCTTTGGTTTCTTGGGTGACTTTATGATGGCTGGGTTAGAAGAAGGAAGAAGTGTCACTAGAGCATTAGCATTCTTCGCATCGCCACCTTTTATGTCAGATGTATCTGAGTTGTTTAAGTTTATGGGTGCATTAGAAAGAGACTATAAGAACTACCAAGGAGACTTCATAAGAAGAGTTCCTTCTAGAGCATTGAGGATGACTGGTAGTCCTTTATTAAAAGACTTTGCAAAACAATTAGAAACAAAGGGTTTAAAGCAAAGTAGAATAGAGTTCCTCAGAGGTAGAAGAAAGTCTGCTATATTAGATACTATAATAAAATCTGAGACCCCAGAAGCCTACCAGCAGGCACTAGAGGATATGCGTAACTGGAATAGCACTTACCCTATGTACCCTATATTAGTAACAGACATAAACTATAAGGCTGTTATAAAAAGAAAAATGCAGAAACATAAGAAGAGGGCTGACGTATAATGCCTAGAACTGTTAATAAATATTTCCAACCTGTATCTACTGGCGTACATAATAATATAGATAACCTAATATTAGAAGCTGAGTTAGATAAATTTGCACAAACTGGTAGTATACGTGCAGATAAAAGACCTAAGTACATAGGTGGGGTAGACCCTGTTGTAGAGAATATAGCCTTATCCCCACTACTTACACTAAAGAGGCTTGGTACTGTAGGTAAAGAACTTATAGAAAAAACTAGATTACGTAACCCAGTATCTCATTTTACAAAAGGTGAGTCAGCTAAGGATATACTAGAGTCTGGAACAATAAAAGGTGCATCGGGAGCGTTCCCGGGTAGACCATTTAAGAAAGAGATGGGTACACTTATTCTAGATGATTCGAAAGGTGTGCCTTGGTCTCATTCCCCGAAGTCTCCTGCTGTTTCTATCACTAGAGACCCTATGTTTTTAGAAAGACCTCATCACTACGTAGGTACAGATATAAGATTTGTAATGGATAGAGATGACCTTGTAAAAAAAGGTTTTAAGATTCAACCTTTTACTGAATCTAATTTTAAAAAATCCTACTCTGTGCCAAGAGAGTTAATAGATAAATTAAAAAGCGGAAAAGAAAAAACTTTATATCAAATGAATCCTAAGTTTGAATTTGAAGAAAGAGTTAGAGGGTATATACCTACTGAAAATATTAAGCTAATAGATTTAATTCAACTACCTAGGGGTATGTCTAATAAATCTGAAGACTTATTTAAAATATTAGAAGCACTTAATAAGTCTAAAATACCAATTATAAAGAGCCCCTTAGCAAAAGAAAGACTTGGTAAGATGAATCCAAGTGATATACGAAATGAAAGAGACTATAATAATATAATGAAGTTGCTTTTGACTCCTACATATCCTAATAGTCCTATTTAAAAAGGTTTAGGTGTACCGCTTACGCTCTCTCCTCTACTCTTTGCTAACTCTACTGCCTCAGATTCTGTATTAGTAACTAGGCAACTGTTACCGTGGTACCCTACCTCACAAGAGTTAGTACTACCATATCTATTCTTAGCTACTATAAGCTCTAGAAAGCAATCACTATTACCATCATCTCCATACCTTGATACCCAAGGATAGTGTGTAAATACTACTATCTCTGCATCTTGTTCTAAGTTACCAGACTCTGCTAGGTCAGATAACCTAGGTACTCTATCGTTTCTGTGCTCCATATTTCTATTCATCTGTGATACTAATATAACAGACATATCTTGTGCCTTAGCTAACCACTTATAACCACGGCTAACATCTCCTATCTTAAGTCGTAAGTCACGTCTGTCGTGAGTAGGGTGTTCAATCAAACCTATATGGTCATCAATCACAACGTCAGGGTTTATTGCCTTTATCTCACGAAAGGTGCTCTCTATATCCCTAACATCATCAAACATAAATAACTTATCTCCATATATCTCAGATATCTTATCAGATACATCAGCTAATTCTATTTGGTCTATGCCTACATTGTTTCTTAGATTTCTATATTGTAATTCTTTAGATTCCATAGCTAGAAACTTCTTCATCATTTCTGTATTAGGCATCTCTCTATTAAACATAGCAACCTTTAACCCTCTATGTACTAAATTTCTTGCTATATTGGCAGACACTGTAGTCTTTGCATTGCCGGGTCTACCTGCAACTATAGTAATCTCACCTCTAGTCATACCAGTAATAACTCTATCTAGAGTCCCTATACCAGTAGGAATCTGTGTAGTAGAATTAACTATAGACTCCTTAGTATCTTCTAATAACGAATCTATATCAAAGGTTTGATTTGGCTGTAGTTTTATAATGTTCCCAATAGTAGTATGTGCATCTTCTAGCAGATTACTAGTCTCTAAAGAAGCATCATTTATACCTTTGGATATATCGTGCATTTGATTGTACAATATTCTCCTAAGGTAATACGAGTGCAATCTCTTAGCATATTCTACTGAACTTGATGGGGATACCACAGAATCTAGAAACCCTGCTATCTCATACTTTGCTGTAGTACTATTCTTAGTAGACCCAACCTCCTCACACACAGTTACTAAGTCTATCTTTGAATTGTTTTTACGTAACTTACTTAAGGCTCTCCATACATCTTTATTAAAAGATGAGTAAAAGAAATCATCTTCTGGTATGTATTGCCTTATTGAATCTATGTACTCACTATCAGAAATCAAACAACCTAATAGTGCTTTTTCTAACTCAATACTCTTCATCATTCTCCTTGATTTTTTCAGGATTATAGACTTGTCCTATATCGTCAATTACAATAGGTTCGTCTTTTAGTTTTGGAGGTATCCTATCTAAAGACCTCCTCTCGTAGTCTTGTCTTAGCCTATACCTTTTATTTTCGTTCTTAATTATGCCTGCTAGATACTTTATGTTAAAGCCTTTCTCTATTCCACTGTTCTTTCTAAACTTTGCAATAGAATCTAGTACTATGCTGTCATCTATATTATCTATATCTGCTAAGAATCCAGCTATGTGTACATCATCTATAGTCCAGTGCTTAGACAAATCATTAACTATATTATCTATTTCTCTAAGAGTCTTAGGAGACCTAGATAATCTAAGTGACTTGAGTCTTATAGATACATCTTTCTTCAGTATCTTTCCATCGCATAAAGGACACTTAGCCACAGATACCGCACTCTCCACTCTCAAGTGGCACATTATTAAACACCAAGTTTGGTAAATACCTATTAATAAAAGTACCCCTTGAACCTACTACCCTTGTCTCATACGCTCTATTACAATCAGTGCACTTTAAAACCTTACTAGCCACCATTGATTGACCACCATCTCTTGATTTTTTATCATTGACATAGTAGTTAACTGTATCGTAGTCAATCCAATCTTCTCCTAAGTAGTGCTGTAAGTCAGCTACTCCTGCTCTTGTTCTTGCTTCAAGTCTCCATTTAGCGTTTTTAAACGTACCATAATCTTCATCAAATCCGTCATTGATATTATAGCGTATATCTGACCCCTTGACTCCTTTACGCATTGGAGGTGTAATCCCCCTATTTGCTCCGAAGGTTTCAACCATTCTGCTATCCTTTTCCGTACCTTACATTGTACGGTGTATTCTTCTATTGTTAAGTCTACTTCAGGGTGGAGTCCTAGTGACCTACCATCAGAACCCCACGCTCTCTTTGATTCTAAGCCATACTCTTTAGCTAAGTTTACAACTTCTCTTTCGAACCTATTTCCTTTTGCTTTGCTTTTTGATGGCACGCTTTTTACTCCTCTTCTTCTTGAAGGGGCTCTCTAGAAATACTTCCATCCCCCTTGCTATTTTCTTGAATAAATCCATCTATCTTTTCCTCCATAAATTTGGTGTACAACTCAGTTTCTCCCTTCATATCTAGGTAATTATAAAGGAAGTCTCCAAGCACATCTATTGCTGACTTATTAGCTAGGACTAACCTAGACAGAGTGTTTATATCATTCTGCATAGTCCTCTTTGTTGGTTTACTATTTTTTCTTTTCATATTTAATTAGGATAATGTGGGGGCATACAGAGCCAACCATATGTCAATCTTTTTCAACTAAACGAAATAAGTAATCAATACGCAATTTCAATCCTGCTAGCTTATGTGTTCTGCTCACAGGTTTAGTTATTAAAGTTATTATCCCCCACACTTAATCCATATCTTATCTATCTATTTTCTTTTCTATTCTATGAATCCTCCATAGAATACTTAACACTAGCATTAGCATCATCAACATAGAAAACTCCCAATATGGAAAATATTCTACGCTAAACAATGCTTCCCAATAGTATCTCATCTACTACTCCTTTCTTTTATCTTACTTTTCTTTTTACAATCATCACAAACCCCACTCTTATTCATAGTAGGTTTATCACATCCGTGACACATAAATGGTGTTGGCATATACACTCCTTAATTCTTTGGGTGTTTTAGAGGAGCAAAGGAGAGTTAAGAATACGAAGACAAATCCTCAAGGCACACCCTAGCCTTCTTGCTCTAACAAAATTTTTGGGGTGTTTTATGGCACACCCCTAGCCATTGCACTACTTAGTAGTTAAAGAATATACTGCGTAACCTTTTCTATTATCAGTATTTATATTCATACTGAATGTATTACGCAATGTCCAAATAACAGCGGCTAGTCTGTAAACTCCAAACCTGCTGATAGCTGTCTTTGCAGTTAACTTCTTACCAGTAAATAAAAAGTCTCTTACTTTCTCTACTTGTGTTTTTCTTTTACGTGCCATGTTGTTTCCTTTTTGTACTTGGTTCTTAGTCTCTTGATTAAGAGGTAATCCTCTCTATCATTTAGTTCATAGATACTTCTCTCGCCTCTAGTAAAGTCCTTAGATATATCTGTCATATGTCTTAATCCATCATACCATCCGAACTTAGTGGTGAAAGAATGCTCTATCTCATTCCACTTTTTTATCTCCATTAGGGCTACCTCCATATTCAGTATTCAATCTACTAGGGTATATCTCTTCTTCGTCTGTCGTCATTCCTTCTGCCATATTTCTCTCTGCTATTTCATCGTATTCCTTCATAAGCTTACTCTTTAATACCTCAGCTTCTCTATGGTAAGATTCTAATTCCTTACCATAGCTTATTAAAGTACTTAGAGACCTAATAATGATGTCGTATTCATTGTTTGTTATTTTCATCTAGAATGGAAGGTCTGATAAGTCCTGCTTACCATTGCTCCAACTATAGATTCCAACAGCCTTAGGAGATGTAACTTCTTCCCCTTCCCTATTAGTCCAAGTTTCGTGTTTTACTTTTATTATAGCAGGCATACCTTCGCAATTAGAAGGAGTGAATACTGGCAATACGAATACTTTATTACCATCTATCTCCTTCTCCTCAGGCTTAATACCTAAAGACTCACACACTTCCTTGAACTCTCTATTGCCACCAGAGTTAGGCTCTAGGTGATTCTCTGTTGGGTTTTTAAATCTAAACAAACCCTTAGAGCGTATTGTTTTACCTACAAACATACTACCACTATGCTCACCAAACTCTTTATCGGAGTTTTCTTTGGCTAACTTGAATGTCAAGTTATATATGTCTGCTAGATACTTACTACGTATAACAACATCCTCTTTTGAGGTGAAGTCTTTTACGTGTGCGTAGTAATCACCCTCTGGTACTATTACGCTAGGCTTATCTTGTGAAGGGTCGTAATAAGAATCTCCTCCCATTACATTACCTAACGCTGAATCTATTGAGTTACTCATTTTAGCTTTCCTTTATTTGATTTATTTTATTTATAACTTTCGCTATATCGTTTTTCTCTATATCACCGTTCTCTATTGATAGTGATATCTTTTCTTTCCATTCATCATTAAGACCTTCCATCTCTTCGTATATATAGTCTATATCATCTTGACTTAATGATGTATCTTCTACTCTGTTTCTATACACGTCGTCTGCGATATTCATATACATATTAAATGCTTTCTTCATAGCATCTGTATTAGCTGATTTAATATCGTTACCAACGTCTACAAAACCTTCCTTGTCTCTGAGTTTCATTATCCTATGAGCCGCTGTCATATCTCCTTCTCTCCATATACCACCTTCAAACCACTTCAATCTTCCGTGTACCATAAACGCCTCACTACCTAACATCTCTGTACTAATGATAGTCCAAGACCAACCGGGATAGTGCTTATCTGCTACACTCTTCATATAGCTAATCTCTACATAATCCATACCCATCTTCTTCTTAACATATGTCTTAGGTGTATCTTCCATAGACACTTTCTCGTGCAGGTCTCTTATTGTACTAAATGCATCTTGTCTAATAATGTCTTCATTTAGCTTTTCTGATAGCGACATCTCACTACTCATTCTCACCTCTCTTTTTTATTTTTAATATCTCTGCTGATAGATATACACAAGCATCTAGTATTTCTTCCAAGGCTTCCGTAACCCATTCTCTGCCATCAAACACATCTACTTCTTGGTTATACTCACGCTTTCCTTTCTCTAGTCTTTCCTCTATCAGAGATATTATTTCTCTATTGTTACCTTTCATATTAAGCCTCTGCTTTATCCTCATTTACTAATAAGGAAATCATATCTTTATCCCTATTAGCTATTTTCTCTGCTTTACTTATATTGTCTATGAATAAAGGCAATTCTTCTTCTTGGTTAGCAACTACAAACATTAAGTTCATTAATGCAATCTCTAACTGCTCAACCCTATATTCAAGTCTCCTAATATCCTTTGGCATCTTTATACTCCACTTCTACTATTGTTGTTTTTCTTCCATACAGCCTATTTATATTACTTGAATACATACTAGCATCTTTCCTAGAATCAAATAATCTATTAGGGTATTTTCTATTTATTACATTAGAAAAAGCACCACCTCTAATCATCCACCAAATAGTGCCATCATCTTTCTCTTCTTTTATTGTCCATCTACTCATTGTTATCTCCTTTATTGTATGGGCAAATATCTCTTGCTGAACAATACGACTTGCATTTAATACCTCCCCACGTTTCTTCTTTAGTGCACTTATCTGGTAATTCATTATTCTCTAACGCCCAGACAAGAGCGTCTCTTTGCGTTTCAAACTTATCTAATAGATGCTCATCATTTATATATGGAACCTCTATCATATATATCTTCTTGTCTATCCCTCTCTCTCTAGCTATCTGTAACCCTGCGTCTCTAACTGTAGCTTGCACATACATATTGTCTACTGGGTATCCGTTCTGCTCTAGTAAGTATCTATAGAAGTTTATTTGCCATCCCCAATCTTCCATATCAGCAGTATCCTTATCTATATAAAACTCCTTTACTCTCTTTGGAGTACCTGCCTTTCCCCATCTACCACTTCTCTTATATACTTCTGTTGGATGATATCCGTGTCTTACTTGTATACCAATGCACTTAGCTATTTTATAACTACCTGAAAACTTATAGTCTATTAAGGACTTTGTCTCTTTATCATATAAGTCTACGATACCAGTTATACCATCTGACTCTAGAGCAATCTCTGAACATAGCCTATCTAGTACAGAAGAAGACTCTTCTAGTTTTAGATGATGTAGAGTACCCGCTAAAGAGAACGCATTATCATCTGGGTATATGTAGTAGTATTTTGTTCTTTGTAGGTACGATTGACAAGTACCTTGTATTAGTTCTGTTGTTGATGGCTTTCTATTTGGGTCTCTATCTGCTGACATATGCAGTAGAGTGGGTAGAGATACTTGCATTCTATCTATATCTACCTTGCCTATCTTAACATCTGATAGTTCTATTTCTTCCCCATCGGGATACTTAAACCCTTTCAATGGCATATATTTTCTCCTTTCTCTCTTAGTTAATCTACTAACTTATGATTATTCAAGTCAAGTATTATTTTAATTTTCTTCACCATTATCAAGAACTTCATCTTCAGATATAAATCTTTCTATGTATATACCTGTATCACATTCTATTACTTCTAGTTCTTCTTCTACAATTTCTCTAGCTGTTTTATTTTTATGTACATAGTTATCTTCATCTACATAAACTGCTAGTTCTACTATTACTGTTTCGTAACTACTCATTATTCTTCCTCCTTTGTTATTGTAAGTGGAAGCCTAATAGAAACCCCTGAAGACCAAGTCTCTACTATTCTCATCATCATATCACTGCTAATACCCCAATCTTCTTCTATATCTGCTATTACCTCGTCTAATATAGAGTCTAACTTTTCAGCTATATCTTCGTATAGGTCGTCAAATATAATATCATTTTCTGTTACCATTTTCTTTACTCTCCTCTTAGTTGCTTAAACTTACTTATTCTCTTACACATATACGACTTTAGAGTCTGCCCAAATATATCAAGACTAGGTCTTAATTTCACCCAAGACTCAAAGTTCGTATTACTAAACTTAGATATCTCTTCTCCTTTTAGTATTATACAATTAAGTATTGATATCCAATTAACTATCTTATTTTTATTAATAGTGCCAGAGTGTAACCTAAACTCTATTGTTCCGTGATAGTATCTAGAATGTATATTGATACCACAGTACCTAGCATCATTATACTTATCTGTAGAAGGCTCATTACCCATTGATGCGTAATACTCATCTATTAAATCAGTTTCTGAGTCTACATTTCTAAGTGTATTGATATTCATCTCAGAATCTCTACACCAGTTAGAAGATTGCCTAGAGTTAGGCATCATAGCTTTAAGTATATTTTGGTATTTTTGATACACTATAGCTATATGTGCAACCTCTCTAGGAGATTTATCTATAGAGTTGAAGTGTACATGGAAACCACAACTACTATTAACCCAAGCTTCGTAATTATCTCTCCACCTAATCAAGTTGTCTATATTATTCATTAGATAATCTCCATTAGCAGGGGTAGATACTAGCTCTACTCCTGCACCATCTCCATTTGTATTAATAGAACCGTCTGAAACATTACCCCAGTACATAGGGGTGTCCATAGATTCTGTGTAAGGAGTTATGCACTCTATCTCTAGTCCAACTAAAGAACGAATAGGGTAAACAAATGTATCAGATACCCTACTGCTACTAGGTACAAGCTTATCATCTACACCCATAGTGTCTCTATAGTCGGGGCAACAATGCTCACAGTAGCTATCATCATTACAGTACAGAACATAATCATTGTCTACTACATCTCCACAACGACTACAATTAGTATAGTATTCATAATAGCAATCACCACAGTAGTATTCATCATTGTTTCCTGTATAAGAGGTATCTATATGTTCTCTATAGCCACAATTAAAACAATTATAATAATCCTCATCGCAACTATTACAAGTAGTATTGTGGTTTCTCTCAGCTACATCTTCGTTAGTACCACAACAATCACACTCTAGTCTTTCTACCTCTTGGTTTTCTCTCTCTACTGGCATACTAGACTCCTATATTAGTAGTTATTACTCCAATTAGAAAGGCATTTATTACCTTTAGCCACTTCATCTCTTTTAACACATCGTATATCTTAGACTCTATATCTTCTGCATCTATATCTATTTCTATGTCTTTAGAGCCTAGAGTATCTATCTGTATTAATAAAAATTCTATGTATTCTTCGTATGTCTTATCTGCTAGAAAGGGATTCTTTTTCGCTCTATTATATAAAGTCTCTATAATATACTTCTTAGACTTTAATTTTATAGCGTCCGGAAACCCTAGCAGTATTACTTTCTTAGAATGGGACATCATTATCTCCTTTATCTCTATCTATAAAGGTATCATTGTACTCTACAACTTCACATTGAACACATATAGGTCTACCATCATTAGGTATTATCTCTTCTGAAGGTGCATACTCAAAACAGAAGTAGCACAACTCTTGATTGACTTGGTCGCAGGTATTGGCTCCGTATAGTGATTTAGTAGCAGGACTCATACTACTATTGTTACGGTAGTATCGTACAGTACCTCCACTATAAGGTTTCCAATTATAGTTTCTATAACCATAATCTAGTTGGCTCAAGGTCTCAAACTCTACACTATCTACATTAGGCCTACTATCAAACATATCTGTATCATATGTGTATATGTAGTCCTCTTTAACTTTCTTTATAGGTAGTACTAACCCTGCTCTAGTCATAGCATCTAGTAGAATGTCTCTAGTAGAAGCCCATAGTAGTACTCTAGCCTTCTTCCAATAGGCAACTACCATAGGTCTACCACTTTCTCTTGCTAAGTGTACCTTACTATTACTATCCTTCACCCAAGTTATAGCAAAGTCTCCATCTATATCCTCAAAAGCCTTACTCATTTCTCTCTTATTAAGAGATTGGAATAGAACTTGAGAATCTACATCTGGAGTATCTTTACCTAGTCCTTTAGATACTTGATTGTAGTTATGTATTATACCATTATGCACACCTGTAACATTACCTATGTTAAATGGGTGAGCGTTCTCTACTTTTACACTACCAGTAGTGGCAAGCCGTACATGACCCATAAATACTGTAGTGTCTCTACTTACTTTATCTAGTAACATATCCCAATCTGGCTCAGTTACTAGAGTTGATGAATCTACTAAGGTTTTGTAGGTATACCTATTATCCTTATCTATAATAGAGAAACCTGTACTATCAGTGCCTCTTATAGATGATTCATCTGTGAGTTCAGTTACTACTCTTTTGAGTATATCTAACTGATTATCACTCTGTCGTCCACTAGTTTTAGCGAACCCAAAGATACCACACATATACTATCTCCTTTCTTTTATTTGTTATTGTCTATTTTACTTTCTATGTAATCAGCTCCACTAACACCACATATTTCTCTTATGATGTCAATAGGTTGAAATTTACTATTAATTATTTTACTGTATAGCTTAGGCCTACTAGATAAATCTTTAGAAGCTGTCATTATACTATTAAGAAACAGTATCCAATCTTTTATAGGTTTAGAACTAGCTACTCCTTCGTGATATCTAAACTCTATAGAACCTAAGTAGAATCTAGAATGTATGTTAGTACCTATATATCTAGCGTCGTTATATTTTTGGTCGCTTATTCTTGTCTCTGCCATAGAATAGTAGCTATCTACCAATTCAGAAAGACTACCTATTCTAGATATCGCAAGAGGACTTAAATCAATTTCCTTAGCATAAGAGGTATCTCTTCTACACTCAGGGATACTCTCATATAGCTTATATTGTATTCTAGACATAATCATTAGTAGTGATTTTATCTCTACAAAGCCCATATCTAGAGCGTTCATATGTATATGTAATCCACAACTACTATCTACAGTATTCCACTCATCTTCATTAGCTTCTTGTAGACTATCTAGTGCTATATTAACATTATCACCTATTATAGGCATAGTAGTTACAAACTCTACACCACCTTCATTTAGAGAACCATCTTCTACTACACTGAAGAACTTAGGTATTGTTCTATCTTCATCTACATAATCACTAGCACTACCACTTTCTGTTATAACCTCACTCTCTATACCAACAAATCTATTATAATCGCTTTTAGTAGTAAACTCTCTAGGTAAAGGTCTATAGTTAAATGGTGTAGTTAGATATGTATTTAGAGTCATATCTGCACAACTAGGACAATACCTTTTACTAAAAATAGTTCTGTACTTAGCGTCATTGTAGTAATTTAATAGGTATGTCTTTTGAAACTCTACTCCTCTTAACTCGTCTATGTCTACCATATCTACACATCTGCATCTAGAACAGAAATTAATAGCAAGTTCGTAACAATCTGAGCATACTTTATCTAGCTCGTTCTCTTGGAACACTTTAGAAGCATAGCCATTAGCAGTTTTAGTATTTATTCTATTAGCTAATTTAATAGTAGCATAACAACAATCACAAGTCACTTCTACAGTAGTATAGCAAGGATTACAAACATATACCTCTCCACAATCTTTAATAGATGTATTCTTTCCAGAGGTAACAGTACACTCGCAAAAATGGCAACTATTATAAGTTACTCTATTAGTTTGAATATCGCAATTATCTAAGTATGCCATAACCTTACCTAGTGAGTCTGTATCTAGAAAGAATCTATTACGAAATTCAAATTCTCTAGTATCTGTTTTATCTACAAACCCCTTGGTAATATTTGCCGTACGGAGTAAGTCGAATATAGTATTGGAAATTGTAGTATCATTACTATTACCTTCTAATGAACTAGCTACATCATATTCATCTACACAGAAATTAATATATGTAGAGTCGCTACCATCTACTCTTGGTACACTTACATTATACCCATCGTTATAGGTAATCGTTACTAGTCTAGTATCTGTGAATAGAACATCAGACACTCTACATATAACTTTTAGACCATCGTATCTTTCTAGTAATAGGTTTAGGTCGTTGTGTTTATAGACAAGTGCTACATCTATTAACTTGAATATCCTATCCCTAAAACCTTCTACTCTATCTCTATGTATCCTATCATTAAACTCTAGTAAAGAACTTTCTATATCTATTTCATTTAATGTAAGTACATTACTATCTACTACTCTACCATAGCTACTATTTACTAAGTAGACTTCATTTGAATAGAGCATTTTTCACCTCTCTTGCTATTTCTAATAGAAGTTCTTTGTATATTACAAAGACTCCTAAGTAGTATAGAGTAAGTACACTAATGTGACTTTCTCCACAAGTACCAAGTAGGTGATGAAGTATCTCTCTCATACTATCTCCTTATCTATTTCTACTTTTTCTACGCTTGACTCTTTCTATTTGTGCAGGTGTTCTACCATTTGCTTTTAGTAGAGCATTTTTCTTTCTCTTAGCCATTTTTACTAGTTTACTTCGTCTCATCTACAGACTCCTTATCTATTAGAGCCTTGCTAGAGAATCGAACTCTAGTATATACCATACAAGGCTTTTGTACTTATTATCCGAGCAGTACAATATCTCTAAAAGAACTATCTCTATTAGTTATTCCATTAGTATTACCTCCTTTCTAATAATCGGGTACCTGTTAAGGTGTTTCTATTAATTCTTTCTACCAAGTCTTTTCTTCTCTTAATATAGGTCGTAGAACTCTAGGCGTAACTACTCTTCCCTTTCTACTATGGTATTTATTATCTACTACCATTCTTCTACGAACACTCTTAGTACGCTTTATCTGTCTCTCTAGGGCTTTTGCTCTCTCTTCTTTATCTAATGTGGTCGCTAGAGTTATCTTTTTGTAGGATGTCCTACAATCTACATCATATACATCTACTGTTTTACTTTCGCTACGAGCTTTCTTTCTAAGTATTTCTACTATATTCCATAATTGTACTAAATTATTACAGATATCATTTAATACTATATCATCAGTAGAATCATCTTTTATCTCTATACTATACTTAGTAGAACTACCTTTAGAGAAGTAAATTCGTATTAACCCCTTACTACTAAACCTATATAGGTCTAACGGTGTAGGATTGGCCATATCTACTATAATATCATCTCTCATTTTTGCACCTACTATTTAACTATTTCTATAAAATTCGCATCTACTATTTTTGCATCTACTAGATACGAAGTCTGTAGAACAGTCTAAGCACATAGAGGCTGTATCTCTACAGCCCCTATTTACTAGCTAGGTCTCTACTTGGCAATATTTATAGATACCTTTTTGACAGGTGGAAGTCCATTAAGAGACATCTCCTCATTAATCTCAGTTTCATAGGTACTAAACCAGACATCTAGTTGATTTAATATCTCTAGAAAATTACCTACATTCTTGCATACTTCTATTTTACCTCTACTGAATCCACTTGCTAGACCTTTGGATATCATCTCCTCGCCTTGTTCAGTAGATATAATACCCGTAGAGATTAGGGTTTGCAGTTGTTTGTTAGATACTTTCATTATTTACTACTCCTTTTATGCTCTCTATTCTCATTCTTTCTATTAAATGAGCGTTTTGAGCGTTTTCTTTATTTTGTGCTATTTTCACGCCATAAAGTACAAAAAAAATAGTCAATAAAAAAGCTAGGATATAAACTTTGTTTGCCGTAAATTCCAGCATTTTTGTGATAATGAGACTCAGTCTCAATAAGAGTAGTCCGTTAAATGATAATGAGACCTAATCTCAATAAGCTATTTAATGCTAATGAGACTCAATCTCAGTTATTAAGCTAGATGTTAATGAGACTCAGTATCAATTAGGCTATTGTTAATGAGACTCAATCTCAACTAAAAGTCAAAAAGCTAATGAGACTCAATCTCAACAAAAGGGAAGGGGGGAGGGGGGTATCCCGCAAATAAGGCTCACGCACAATCTGCGGCTATTTTTTTAGGAATAGGAGTGTAGTTTACTTGTAAATACCTCTATATCAATAACTTCGAGTGAATCTGCGTTCTGTAGTCTGCTTACTATCTCTGCTAACTCACCTATAGTTTTACTTGTAGGCTCTAGAATATCTATAATTTTCATATCCATAGCTAGTTTTATAGCTCCATTTATATTTTCGTGACTACTATTCTCTCTAAACTCATCAGACATTGCTCTATCAAATCTTCTTTTCATTTTTTCAACCTTTTTTATTTATTAAATTTACTAACAAAAAGTTATTAAGAACAAGTATTTTAAAAATATATTGTAATTTTTTTAAATAGTAGGCAAGTATGCAATGTAAACATAGTGTTATTTAGCGATATTTGGTGTTTTAATGGCGATATTATTTATTTTACTAGTATATGTATGGGTTTACCAGTTTTTAGTGAATTTTGCCCCGTTTTAGTATCTACTGTATAATAAAGATATTTAAGTATCTCGTGTTCTGCTTCATATCCACGTACTCCAGCTACTGCAGTTATATTTTCTACCTCATATCCACTATCTTTTACGCTTTCTACCTCTTTCCACCTTGTCTCTTTGAACATCTTGTCTAGGTCTAGTTGTTGCAATAGGAGGGTTACCACCAAAAATCCTTTCGTAGTTATCTTTATACCTCTTGATATCAGAGGTTCTATCCTTATCACCTTTGCCATTCATCTTTTCTTTCTTTTTATATTACGTTAGTAATATATTTCTTTCTTTTACTAAGTAAACTAAGTAGTTTCGTGCTTAAAGCCCGTATAAGTTACTAATAAAACCATATATAAATCAAGTACTTTTTTTAAAAAAATAATACTTGACGTATATATCTATTTGTTTTTATATTAATAACGTAGATATGACCAATGTATTAAACATAGCTAGAAGTTACTGCTCTAATTGGGATGCTGGTAAATGTGTAGGCTGTGTTTTTAATAGAAAGGATGATAAGTTATCTATTACATTAGATTCTAAGTTAAGTGGTAAGTCTTGTAGAGTAGAGGAAGGATGTGATTTTTTTGATACTGTGGTCATACCGGGAATAACAGACGATAGAATAAGACAGTCTGCTAGATTGTCTAGGAGGAATAAATGAGAACAGCAGTAGCAGTTATAACAATGATATCTGGTAAGCTTTGGTTTTTTCTAGAAGCCATAGCTATAGTATTATTAATTAAAACAATAAAAGGTTTTGTTAGATGAAGAGAGCTATCGTAACGCCAGATAAGCATTTTCCGTATGAAGACAAAAAAGCAATAAAGGTAGTATGCAAGGCTATAGAACTTGTAAAGCCCGATATATATATAGACTTAGGTGATACTGGAGAATGGGAATCTGTATCTCATTGGCAGTGGAAAAAGAAAAAGAGACCACCTTTGGAGTATCAGCTTCCTTTTGTATATGAAGAAATAAAAGCTGTAAACAAGGGTATGGACACTATAGACGCTTCTCTTGATAAAGCAGGAACTAAAGAACGTCATTTCGTGGAGGGTAATCATGAAGACTGGCTTAATAGATTTGTTGAAGAGAATCCATACTTGGCTAAAGAGATACTCGTTAAAAATGCTCTTCGTCTCAAAGAGCGTGGATACAAGTATCATAGGCTCGGTAAAATGCTCAAGATTGGTAAAATTAATTTTTACCACGGGCATCATTTTGCAGGAGTTAGTCACACTCGTAATCATCTCCTTCGTCTCGGTGGTAATGTTATGTATGGTCACCATCATGATATTCAGCAAAGCTCTGTTACACACATTGATGGGGTCAAATCAGCGTGGTCAATAGGGTGCTTGAAGGATATGAGTGCAGAAGCTAACGAATGGCTTGGTAATAGACAACATAATTGGCAACACGCATTTGCTATAGTGGATTTCCATAAAAATGGAAACTTTAATGTTACAATACACCAGATAGTTAATGGTGTTAGTACTGTCGATGGTAAAGTATTAAATGCAAAGTAGAACCATAAATAAAAAAGACCATCTACTATTTGATGATGTCAATGAGTTTGAACAGTTTATGCCTAACACTGAGTTAGTTGAGAATTGGAGAGATGGTTTTGAAGGTGATTGGATTTTATGCGATGATGGTAAAGTGTGTCAGGTTTTAAAAAGAAAGTATCTTAAGAAGAATGGTGTTATAAAAGATGACTACATCAGAACTGTAATGGGTACATACATATGCTCAGGTAATTATAAGATTTCTGGCAATATGAGAAAAAACATATATACCTTTAGTCCTAAGTATGATAGTGCATACAAGGTAAAAAGAGATAGAAAGAAACCAACTAGAAATGAATTTTTGTTTGCAAAGTACGTTGCAAAGGGAGATGACATAGTAGATGCTTTTATAAATGCCTTTCCTGCAAACAGTAGGAAGTACGCAGAAAAAGAAGCTAAGTTTTTAATGAACACTGAAAGGGTAAAAAGTTTGATACGTGAAGAAATAGATAAGATAATGAATGAGGCAGAAATAACCCCATTATATATCTTAGAAAAAATGAAGGACATTATAGAGTCTACTACCTCTAGAGATAGCGACAAAGTGTCCTTATTAAAAGAATTAGTTTCTATAGCTGGTATGAAAGATACTGAAAAGAAATCTGAATCCGTTACTGTATTCCAAGGATTCTCATCTGAGCAACTAGAAGCTATTGGTGGAAACAATAAGAAACTGGCAAGTGCCAAAAGGGAATTGAAAAGTTGATGAATCTATACGAAATAGTGATGGAGGTTCTTGAGCACGCTGACGATAATGGTATGTCATTAGAAGATGATATGTCAAAACAAAGCATTGCTACTGAAATCTATGAACTGTTTTACGAAAGTCAAGTTTATTCTAGCTTTATTGATAGTGGTTATATGGGAGACATAAGTGATTACTGGCAATTTAGACAAGACCTAAATGAAGACGAATAAGTTAGCAGTATACGGAACACTTAGAAATGGTGAGCGAGATACTTGGAAGGTAGATGGCTACTCATTGGTGTTTCCCGGGCACAGAAATTATCCAGCCGCATTTATTGATGAAAACCAAAATGAAATGGTTGTAGAAGTTATAGACGTAGATAATATGGATTTAGCAGGATATGACCAATATGAAGGCGTGTCCTATGGATTGTATGAAAGAAGAATGGTTAAAGCCTACAATAAAGATGATGAGGTAGATGCTTGGATGTATACGATAGGCCCAGCTTTGCTACAGAATGGTGGTGTATTTGAATTAGTACCTAAAAAAGATTGGATGTCAGAAGATTGCCTAAAGCTCCGAACATAAATAAAAACAACGTATCTGAAAAAGAACGTGTATTAGAATTAGCCAAGAGAGATATTATCGCTTTTGGTCAACTATTTCTACCAGAGGACTTTATGAAGTCTTCTCCTGCTACATATCACTATGAGTTAAATGAATTATTATTAGATAGCTCTAAAAAAAGAAACTGCATCATACTTCCTCGTGGTCACAGTAAGTCAACCTTAGCTAAAACAGCACTACTATATCATTTATACTTTAATCCTGAAGGCAAGAAAGAATTTATAGCTTGGGTAGCCGAAGAGCAATCTCAGGCAATAGACCACATTAAATATATACAAAACCACATAGAGGTCAATCCCGCACTTAATTACTACTTTGGCGATATACGTGGTAGTAAGTGGACAGAGAAAGAGTTTACCACTAGCAAAGGCGATAGGATTATAGCTAAGGGCACATCACAAAGACTTCGTGGTAGGTCGCAACTAGGTTTAAGATATACTAAGATAGTTCTTGATGACTTTGAATCTGAGCTGAATACAAAAACTCCAGATAGAAGAAAAGAAATTAAAGAGTGGGTTATGTCTACTGTAGAACCAGCATTGGAAAACTCAGCAGATAATGAAGGTTCTATATGGATGATAGGTACTATAGTCCACTATGATTCATTTCTACAGAGTATATATGATGGTTACGTAGAGGCTAAAAGAGATAAGAGAAGTTATGCTTGGGATGTTATGTATCACAAAGCAATAGATTCAGATGGTAATGTACTATGGCCTAGTTACTTTAGTAAAGAAAAATTGCAAGATATACGCAGAAGATTCGAAGACGTAGGGCTATCTCATAAGTTCGCACAAGAATATTTGAATGAGGCTAGAGACTTAGAAAATGCTAAATTTAAAACAGATAGACTACAAAACTATGACCACGAGTTTGAGAGCAGGGATGGATATGCATATCTTGTAAACAAAGACGATGCTATTCCTGTTAATATTTATATGGGTGTTGACTTAGCCTATGAAGCTACAGAGTCAAGTGACTATCAGATAATAATGGTTATAGGTATAGATAGCGATAGAAATATTTATGTAGTTGACTATATGAGAGAGCATATACCTTTGTACGATATGCCAGAGCAGATATTAGAGTACGCTAGGGAGTTCTCGCCAGTAAAACGTGTAAACGTAGAACACGTTGGAGCTCAGGGTATAATTAAAGATGCTGTTAATGCTCTTTCAGGTAAAGAAAGAAAGGTAGCCCCCGGTATAGCGTTGGGGGTTAGACCTCCTAGTGGTATAAAAAAAGAAGATAGATTAGAATCTTTATTAGCACCAATAGTAAATAGAAAAAAAATGTTTATAAAAAGGTCTCATACATCACTTGTAGATGAGATGTATCAGTTTCCAAAAGGTAAAAATGATGATATACTAGATGGACTTTGGTATGCTGTAAACAAAGCCAGACCTCCTGTTAGTAAAAGGTTTGATGCTACTGACTTCATAGAGAACAAAGTAGTAAAGCCTGTAAGTGAAACAAAGAAAAGAGTTATCTCTTGGGTAACTGGACAAAAAATTTAAAAAGTACTTGCATTATATGTATATAATTTGGTATATTAAACACTAAAAAGGAAGGTGTACCCATTTCTAGTATTAGAGAGTTAGAAAAGAACGAAGCTCAACACTCAGAAGTTAATAGACAGTTATGGAGAATGTGGAAGGATGCTCGTGCCGAATGGGATGTGGAGGCAAGAGATTCTATAGATTTCTTTTTAGGTAACCACTATTCTCAAGAAGAGTCAGATGCTCTACGTGCAGTAGGGCAAGGTGACTTTGTTATTGATAGGGTGTATGCCGCAATAGAAAAACTAAAATCTCTACTTACATCACGCTCTCCTAAGTACAGTGCGGTTGGTAGAGAGGATTCTGATAGCAGAATATCCAATGTATGGAGAACTGTCCTTGAATACATATGGGATATATCTGATGGTGACACGCAGTTTAAACAAGCAGTACACGACTACGCTACTGCGGGCATGGGTTACTTATACGCCTACATAGACCCAGAAGCTGATTACGGCAGAGGTGAGGTTAAATATACCTACCTAGACCCATTTAGAGTTTATGTAGACCCAGCATCTAGACATAGATACGCTGACGATGCATCTGGCATTATCCTATCTACTATACTTACAGAAGACCAACTTCTTAATATGTATCCTCAAGTAGAGCCTTTTATAGAAGATATTGATACTTATTATGACGAAGAAGATTATCCTGAGGGTGGTAGAAAAAATTCTTCACAATCCTTTACTCCAGATGTAGCATACGAATCTGAGTATAATAGAATTAATAAGTATAGAATACTAGAAAGATTTACAAAAGTAAAGGTTCCTTTCTATAGAATATTTAATAAACAGGATGGCTCAGAAGTTATCCTAGATATAGAAAAATATAATGACTTCATAGAATCTGAAAACGCAAAGCTTTTAATAGAAGCTGAAATGATTGAGATTGTTGAAGTAACGCAAACAAGAATTAAAGTCTCAGCAACAGCAGGTGATGTGTTGTTGTATGAGCAAATATTAAATACAGACATATATCCGATAATACCAGTTCCTAATATATGGACAGGAACTCCTTATCCAAAGTCTGATATCTCAAAAGTCAAAGACTCTCAAAGGCTTTTGAACAAGCTTTTCTCTCTCACTCTCTCACACGCTCAAGCCTCTGCTGGACTAAAACTAATGGTTCCAGAGGGGAGCGTAGATGATTTGGGGCAGTTGGAACAGGATTGGGCTAGACCTAATGCTGTTATACCTTATAACCCAGAGTTTGGTGCACCGCACTTCCCTGCCCCACAATCACTCTCAGGAGAGTTTTATAATTTAATGAGCAGAATAGAACATTATATAGATTTAAGTTTCGGTATCCCAGAACTAATGCAAGGCTTCAAGGAAGCCGCACCTGAAACAGTTCGTGGTACTGCGATGCTTGCCGAGATGGGCGAGACTCGTGGTAAATCTAAATTAAGAGATATCGAAGGAAGTTTGACAAGGCTAGGTAAAAATTTGTACAACCTAGCTAAGGGTCATTATACTTACGCAAAGACGTTTAGAATTGTACAGCCAAATAACGACATTACGGAGTTTACGGTAAATATGTATGATAATAAAAGTCAGGAAATTAATGCCATTACAAATGACATCACCGTCGGGCATTATGACGTGAGAATCATATCCGGTTCAACATTACCTTCTAATAGGGTAGCTGAATATCAGATGTACCTAGAAGCGTATAAAATGAATCTGGTAGACGATGTCGAGGTTTTAAAGAAAACTGAAATCTTTGACAAACAAGGTGTTTTACAGCGGAAAGGCCAAATGGCTCAGATGCAGTCTTATATTAAACAACTCGAAGCACAAATCAAGAAACTTAGTGGAGACCTCCAAACGGCAGAGCGTGAAACTCTTAGCTCAAGAAAGAGGGCTGAAACTGAGAAGTTCAAGAGCAGGCTTAATGAGATTCAAAATGATACCAAGTTTAAGAGCAAGGTACAGGTTGATAATCTAAAACGAATTGTTGATTCAGAGACTCAGGCTGTAAGCTAATGAAAACAGAAGTAGTGGGAACGTTACCCGGTTCTGCTTTTATAGACATCTTTAAATAGGTGATGCTAAATTAAAAGAAATCGGAGAAAATAATGGAAGACACTATGCACGAAAATACCACAATAGAAGGAGTGGAAGGCGAAGTTTTAGAAGAAGTTGTTGAGCCTGTACAAGTTGGTGGAGAACCAGTACAACCTACTGAGGAAGTTGTTGATGATGCTAAAAAGTTTCAATCAATGTACGACAAGAAAACCGCTGATTATGAAAAGCTTAATAATGAACTCGAGGAGCTTCGTAAATACGAACAACTAGGAAGAGTTCTACAAGATAGACCTGACGTAGTTGAGGCGATGAGAAACACTTTGAGTGGTAATACGGCTAGTAAAGAAGAAGCCCCTAAGGTTACAGAAGATTCTTTTGACCCTTGGGAAGCTTATTACAAGCCGGGTTCACCTTCATATGAGATGAGGGTAGAACAAGAAAAAGCTGTTGCTCAGCAAGCTGTTCAAGAACAGATGGCAGGGTTTCAACAGCAAATGGCGATAAGTAACTTGAAACAAGATTTATCTAGTAAGCACGGAATAACAGACCCTCAAATGGCTGATGACTTTATACAATTTGCGACTACACCTAGGGAAGACCTTCCTTTGGACATGTTAGTTGATGTATATAGAAAGTACAAAGGCGGTGAGGAAAGAGTATCTCCAAACTTAGAAGCTGTTCAGAAGACCAAAACAATTCCAACTACGGCTGGAGTAGTTCAAGGGTCTGCACCTGAGCAACCAAATGAGCTAGATGATGTGTGGCAAGGAGTTATGAAATCGTCAAGAAATACTAAAATATAGACAAGGAGTCCTAAATGTCGACTTACAATCAAGGAATTGTAAATGTTGGTGACCCGGGTTCAGCCGCTTCTGGCTATCATACTCGTAGGTTATTCAACTTTAGTGACCGTGTGGCGGACTTGGCTCCAGATGAATCACCATTTTTCGTGTATCTCTCAAAGGTAGCTAAAGTTCCTACGGATGACCCACAATTCCGATTTTTAGAAGATAGAACAAAAATCTCTATGACAGACCGTTCTTTCTTACTCAAAGGCGAAGAAACCATCCCTGCGGCTGGTTCTTCATTAATTTATAACGTAGATACTTCAGGTGGAGCTTCAGTAGATTGGCTTATCAAGGGTATGGTATTTGTTATTGGTCAAGAAAACTCTAGTGTCTCAGACCCAGTAATCGTAAGAATAGAGTCTAATCCAATAATAGGTTCGTCAGATACCTCTTTTACTGGAAAGACTATTTCAGGAGCAGATGCAAGTGGAACTGTTGACAATGCAAAATGTACTGTTATTGGTACATCTTTTGGAGAAGGTTCTGGAGCACCAGACGTTTTCTCAGAAGAGCTAGATAATGATTTCGGGTTTACTCAAATCTTTAAAACAGCTTGTGAAATGTCTAATACTGCAAGAGCAACTCGCTATCGTGGTTACGCAGATGAGTTCCAAAGAATTTGGAATCTTAAACTTCGTGAGCATAAAGTAGATATTGAGCGTGCTATGCTTTTTGGCCAGCGTGCATCTACAGGAGGTATTCAATACTCTGAAGGTATAGCTGGACACATTCTTGCAAATGGAACAGCAGTTACTGGAACAAGCGACTTAGCATATAGTTCAGGAGCACCATACTTTAGAAGTGCAACAACGGCACAGTTAACATACGACAGAATTCTTAGTGATTTTGAAGTTGTTTATGACCCAGCACGTGGTGGTTCAGATTCAAAATTAGCATTAGCTAGTTTGCCAGTAATTACATTTTTCAATAAACTTGGAGCTGATGCATTTTTAAATACATCTTTAATGTCAGGAACAAGTACTACTATTAATGATGTATCTAACTTAAGGTACAACATGGAAAAAACCCAAGGTTCTTTTGGGCATACAGTTCTTCAAATTGAAACTATCCACGGTACAATGAACCTAGTTAAAGAGCCTCTATTCAGAGGTTTTGCTTCTGGTTTCTTATGTATGGTTGATATGGATAATGTAGCTTACAGACCATTGGTAGGTAATGGGGTTAATCGTGACACTCAAATCATGACTAACGTTCAGTCTGCTGACGAAGACCTTCGTAAAGATATGATTTTAACTGAGGCTGGATTAGAAGTTTCACTTCCTGAAAGTCATATGTTAATTCAATTACAAGGAGTTTAATAATGGCTAGAGCAAGTTATTTAGAACAAAATAGTGGTTCTTTCTTAGAGGGAGTCGCTGTAAAAGCAAACCATGTAGAATATCACAGTAGTGCTGTCACATTAGATAATGCGGCAGACGTAGGTGGAGTTCATATCGTTGATAAAGCAGATGTTGTTGTTACTTTACCTGCTGTGGCTACAGGTCTTGAGTATAAAGTAGTCCTTGGAATAGACTTAGGTTCCTCAGAGTATCTAAGACTAGACCCTAATGCTAGTGATAAATTATTAGGTGGTTGTGGTCAAGCCGCATCTACTGATGGAAAATATATCGGTTGCACAGGTGCTAAAAAAGGTGCAGTTATTTCTGTAAAATATGGAACAGCAGACGGCTGGTACATAAAAGAAATGGATGATGCATCTTCATGGACTTACGAATCTTAACAGATTAAAGTAAAGGTATGGGGGTGTCTTACGATGCCCCCATATGTAAATATGAATTGTATACATTGTAAGACACCAAACCTAGAACAATGGTTCTATTGCAGAAGCTGTGGCAACAAAGCTTCTGAGCCTATTTATACTACTAATTTATTTATGCAAAGCGAGATAGGGAAGAGAAGTGATATAGAATTTTCTCAAGTTAGTATGGATAGTCATATAAATAAAATTAATAAAGATAAGATTAAAAAAAGTAATAAGTTTTGGAAAGAGAAGGTAAGACAGGCAGGGGCATTAAATGGCTAATTTTGACGTACAGATACAAGATTTAATTGGCACATTTTCAGACCAAGTTGCTATGGATGATTCTATGACAGCCGGTGCTAAAGAAATTATAAATGCCTTACCGGCATCTATGCTTTATAAATGTGCTGACAAAGCAACTCTTAACA
>Ga0208919_1000319_pt1 | contig 34996 bp, 7 predicted proteins | sample 4_EtaG_FD_184076 | JGI IMG/M metagenome (GOLD analysis project Ga0208919, IMG submission 184076) | Marine viral communities from the Subarctic Pacific Ocean - 4_ETSP_OMZ_AT15127 metaG (SPAdes) (version 3) | ecosystem: Environmental > Aquatic > Marine > Oceanic | place: Pacific Ocean | collected...
GTGCTAGCCCAGTTCCACCAAAAGTATTGGTAGTAGTCTTTGTTCCTAAGTTAGGAGTACCACCATTTGAGGCAGTATCTCTATAGGTGCTATCGTAATACTGTAACCATTTAGGTTGAACAGCAGAAACAGCAGAGTTGATAGAGTTCACAAAGAACCCGCCACTTCCGGGAGAGTTAAAGAGTGGAACAACAACACCAGTACCACCAACAGTTTCAGTGTCACCAGTAACAGTTCCGAGTCTAGAGTCTCCATTGCCTTCACCAGCAGTAGCTTCTGTCTGAGTAAAGTTTTGGAATACAACGCCAGAAGAGTTAGTGTAGAAGTCTTGCGCAGCTCTCCAAGTACCGGCATCTGGCCAAGGAGATCCCCACCAAAACATGTCGCCAGAACCATAGAAGTTACTGTTAAGAGCTACATTGTCCGAGCCATTGCTAGATTCCCAAGCGGAAGTTGTCTTACCGTCAAAGTTTACGATTTCCGCAACCTTTGTCACAACACCAGATGCGGGGAAATTTATATTACCTCTATCATATATTCTTAACTGACAGTTTTGAACATTAACATGAGTGCTATGATCAAAGTTGATGTGGAATGTTCTATTACCAGAATTGATCTTAGTAAGAGGAATACCAGAACCCACAGCAGTAGAGTTGCCTGAAGCGCAATTAGTGTACTTAATATTATTAGCTGATGGGCCTTGCGCCGTACCAGCTGCATTTGTTACAAACGTAGTATCTTGAAAAGAACCGATCTGCACGGATGAGCCAAAAGTAGCCCCATAAAAGCCGAGCCCGGAACCAGCTATATTTTGCTGACTCCCGATTCCAAATGTGATTTCAGCCATTGTTAAATTCTCCTTTAATATATCTAGAGTACCTTATGTAATATAATACACAAAAGTACAGTCATTGGGTTAAATTTTAGTCTATTTTCTACCGCACTTACCGCATTTTCCCTTGCTAGGCGTATAGTTCTCCCATTTACCTATTGGACAGCGTTCAGAAGCCCAATCGGTTTTCATGTCTACAAAACATCCACACTTAGAACAACGACCAGCAGATAGGAATTCACACCCTGAACATAGGTTCATTCTTGATTCCTTTATGTTCTTTGGAACATTTAATCCTCCATTCATAGTGTGTTTTGCAACAGACTTAGTGAAGTTTTTAGCCTGCTGAAACATGGAAGGCATTTTTGGTTTGTTGTCTGGTATTTGTTTTTTATTAGCCTCTATGACCTCTTCTACTTCATTAGAGCCATACTCACCAAGTCCACATGCTTTGCAGGGACATCCTTTGCAGTTTAAAACTGCTGAACAGTTCTTACATCTTGCCATTTTTAAATCCTTATGCTAACGAAACTTTTGGCACTGGAGCAGGGACAACCTCAAACTCGGGGGTTTCATATTGTTTTGGTACTGTAAGTACATTGCATGGTACATTTTCGTCTGCATTAGCATCACAACAATCAAATATGTGATTTGCTTCATTTCCTACGAAGTCAACCTTATTCTCTGAACAATTATATCTATACTCAGCTCTACCCCTGTCGAGGGCCGTGTCTGGATGCCAACCTAGCACAGTATGCCACACAAACCCGGTATGAAAAGGCTGATGAGGATGACCGCCTTTATAGCCGGGAACAGCACAAAAAGGAACATTTGATTGACAGTGAGCATCTGGTACGTCGGGATGCCCCAGTGGAGTAGCTGGCATTGCTGGGTCATAGTTAGGATTATGCACGAGCCACTGACAGCAATGAACACTATCACATGACTTGTATCCTAGCGTCCCAAGGAGGCTGGGGAGGTTGTAAACGTCAGCACGTTCCTGACATTCATAATTTTCGCATGAGGTGCATGAAGCCGGATAATAAAAAGTATCTGATCCGTCTACAACACTTTGAAGCCCACAGTAAATATTGCTTGTCTCTCCATCATAAGCATACTCGGCACCAATGCCACTAAATGTAGCGTCACAAATGCTGTACTCTGGAGCCCCAAAATCTGTTGTCTTCCATACGCCGCCGTCCATAGAGCATTTTTCTTGAGGAGTCTTAGGGTCTAAGCCCATAAACATAGGATTAAGATTATCGTCATCATACATTGCGATGCCTGTTTCTGGGTGATCGCAATAGCTATGTTCATTATCGCCATCGCCTTTGGTTCCTATAACAGACCTATCTACGTTTCCTATAGGTATTCCACATACAAAGAATCCTTCTTCATCGCCATAGAATTTCTCCGCTAATTTTATGAATGGCTTGTGGACAAAGTACAAATTGTTACAGTTGTCCACTACTAATTTCTCAGTATCGCCTTCAGAAGATTCTTCTTCTACCCATTTATAAACAGGTCCAAGACAGTCCTCTTTCTTTAGATCAACTTCTGAGTCATCAGACAATTTAATGCATTTGCCTAGGATCGTTATATCACTTGCTTCGATACACTCTGTTAATTTTTTTGTTAATCCAAAAAGCTCATCAACAGCCTGCGTACATTTGCCATAATAATTTATCCTTTGCTTCTCATCAAACCTTGGCGCAGGATCACCAACCCCAGTAAATATATTTGTTTTTGTATCGTTGCATCCATCAACTGGATCATTTATATCACACGAAAAAGGAGCAAATTCTTTAGCCATCGCTGCGGTAGCTACCCTTTCAGGAGTTCCGCATGGACTATCACCAGCATCGGGACGTGGCGGTTGGGTTTTTCCCCTAAAGTCGTAATTATTTGCTGCACCGAATGCAAAGGTGTCCATCTCATCGGTAGCAAGATAAGATGGACTGCTTACAATCGAGTCAAGCTCACCATATTTTCCTGTTAGTTGCGCACCCTTCTTAGAGACACCGTCATACCAATATTGAGTGCCAGCGGCTTTATAGAAGACTTCTGCCGCCTCATAATCTGTTTGAAATCTTTGACCTTCTTGACTAAAAGAGCTATTCGCTTGCTCTGGCAGAGTCGAATCAAAGTTAGTCCAAGCAGCAATAGAAGTTACCATGTCGTCGTGCATCCCTCCCTCAGACCAAGGCGTGTCAACAACTACACCATTTACCAATGGGTCTTTTTTCGGAATGGTTTTGGGCGGATGTAGCTTAGACTTCGTTATCTCTTTCCAGTCTATTTCCCCGCTGGTTGTATTCTTAAAGTTGCCCTCAAAAAAGCCCACTCCAACCAAAAAACCGTCCTGTTGGCTACAATGACTAAAACCGTAATCTTTCTGACTCCAAGTACATGACTTTCCAAAGTCAACACCATCAATACCCCACAATAAAGAGACCACAACAGCGTATGCTGTCTCCCAAGCTGACGCTACCTCCAATTCTTCGCCAACATTAGCCTCAAACCCCGTCTCTGGAGGAGCTCCGGGAAATGTCTGACACCCACAGTTGTTGCCTCCCGGACCACAGTTTTTCTCAAAATTCGAGGGCAGATTATACATCCTTTCCCATTTGTCTTGACCAAAGCCCTCACAAGGTTGCAGGAGCCATACCCAACCATAAATCTGCGAAGTCTGACATCGTATTGGGTCGCCTTCGGGATGTATTCTGGGGCGTGTATTATTTTTAGTAAAGTCAGCGCTTTTATATCTATTGTCCCTGTCAAAAGCGGCAAGTACAGCAGCTTCGCTATCATATATATGTTCTAACTGTTCTTCACAATAATTAGGGTCCCAGTTTTCACAACACTGCACACCATCCCCATCTCTTTCAAAGTCTTCTACATACTCCGCTGGAATAACCTCAGAACAGTCCAGTGGGCGAGTTGCACACGGAAGCTGTAACAACATTTTTGCGCAGTATTTTGTTTGCCATATTTGAGACTGATCGGCGGGATCTTTAAAAGGGTTAGTACACCAACAACCACCTCCTACTTGAGAACCAGAATTGATCTCCGGTCCGTTGCCGGGTTCTTCAGGGTGTCTAAGCGTCCACATTTCTTTTTTTGCGCCCGAAGGAGCCTGAAAAGGTTCTACATTTGAGCCAAAATGACGTGTAGTAGTTTTATAAAACTCGCCTACTTTGAATAGGAACGTTTCGGAAACAGCTCCAAAAGTTTTATGCTCTCCCTCATTGTCATATAAAGGTGCATTTGGTGCAGGAGGACTGACTCCCGAAACATCATTGTGCCCTATACCTACTCTGTGAGGACTTTTAGAATATCTTGCCAAGGTATGATCGCACCAAGGAGACGTTATAGCCATTACTGTTTTACCATACTGACTCCTCTTTTGCGAGCAATCACACGGCTGTTCATGTCCCGGCTCATCTCCCATAAAATAAAACCAGTCTCCTTGTTCATAGAGTCGCCTATGTTTCTCTGACCCACAACCTGAATGATCGTGCTGATATTCTGGGTTCCTGCTCAATGGTTGAGAGTTTAAAACATGAATAAGCGGATCTGTGCTTCCAAAAGGAGGGCTTTTTTGACTTGTAGCGCCACAGGCAGGAAAGACCTCATAAAAGTTTACAGCCTCATATATTCCAAATTTTTCTATTGTTGTGCAGGTGTCTACTAAATTGTAATCCCATATACCCGTAATGCAATCATCTACTACTATCGGATATTCGTGAGTCGATGGGTTTGCAACGGTACTACCACCATAAAGTGTTTGATTGTGCTGATGATCAGTATGCGTGTGACGACAACGAATCCATTCTAGCCTCTTTTCGTCTATCTCTTTTTGGTGAGCAATCCATTCATCGTCAGACATCCTGCCTTGCGATCCATACGGATTTGCTTTCGCGGCCCAGTATTCCTCCGGTCTTTTCATAAAGGTTCTAACCGCCCCTTCATCCGGGTCATAGGCTATCCAGTGATCTGTGTACGCCACCCTAATATCGCCAACCTTAACTTCTGAAGACATAAAAATGGTAGTATACTCGCCCGACGAACTATACGTCTGACCTTTTGTACTATATTGAGGCCAGCTACCACCTGAAAAAAGTAATTGCTCTAGAAAGCCGCCATCTGGGTCTTTATCCAAATCATTTTGGTCTACTATAAAACCAGAAGTAAACTTTCTGTCAAACATTCTTTCCCACTCGTCAATACAATCAGTGCCGCAATTAGCACACGGCCCTTCAAAATCTACATAATCAAACGGCAGGTCAATAACTGGTCCCGTGGTACTAGGCGTTGGTAAATCATCACTGCGTGGAAAATAAACTACCATTAATTATCTCCTCTTAATTCTTCCAAAGTTCTTTCTCTCCAGCCTATTATATCTTCAAACTCAAATGTTATCCTATACCATGAATCGTTTGCTTCAAAGCCGAGCGTAGTAAAAAGATAGCCTCTATCAGGCGTTTGTGTAAAAGAAAAGTCTGCAGTTTTACTGCTCCACTCTCCCTGACTAGTAGAGGTCTTTTGAGCTTTTTCAAGGTAGGGCACGCGAACGTGATTTCCAGTTTTAGGGAATATGTGTTTAGCAGTTATAGCGTATGGATTCCTGCGACAACTCTCAGAAAAACCTTCTAGCTCTGGCTCATGCCAAGACTTAATGCTCTCGCCACCCTTTTCGGGATAATAATAAAGCCAACTGTCCAAATGCCAATGCTTCGGATTATCCCCGATACCGTTTTCGCACTTTAACATCGGTTTTATGTATTGACCCCTTTCTTTTTTGCCAATCGTTAAAACTTTATCATCGCTTAACAGTCTCCCAACAGCCTCATCATCCTCATTGAGATAGTAGAAAGGAACCTTTGTTTCTCTGTAAGAAAAGTCGTTGTCATCAAATTGACCAAAATTCTCACTCCAGTCCTCTGGTTTGGTGCTACATGTCCCTACATTATATATACTTAAAACATGAGGCTCTTTGTCTTCTTTTTTGCGAGGCTCGGCTAGCTCCTTAAAAGATGTTTCCGTAACTAAATTAACTCTAGTGTCGTTAGTGGGGTAGAGATTATAAGAAGATACTTCAGGACCAACAGTTGTAGGTCTTTCAAAGTTTTCTATGTATATATTTTTAAGCTTGTGTTGTAAAGGCTTGTAAACCTTGTCAGTCTCTGACTCTGGCTCCCAAGAGGGTTTGTATGTTCTGTCTTCATTCTTAGACTCTAACCACATCCATAGACGATAAACTCTACCATCTATTCCATATGTAATGGTATCTTTTTTTAGCTCTATATCATTGAGGAAAACTGTCTGACCACTTTCCAGTTCCACGGTATCAATTTTATTAAGTTCTACTCCGTCATAATTTATCGTTTTAATTGTTGTTTCAGTGCAACTTCCTACGGGATGGTAAACTTCGTCACCTTCCCGAACGGTGGCTCCTGACACACCAGTTCTCTTAAGCCAATCCTCGGCTGATTGTTCAGACCTCACCTGCACAACAATAACATTTTCATGCCATTTAGTCCACATATGCGTGTTGTCAATATTAAAATCGTTTGGTGCCTCTGCTGCCGCCGGAGGATTCTTCGATAATATCATTTCATAGACATTGTACAGAAGGTCTTCATGTTTAATGTGTAGATATTGTTTTTGTGGTATATCATATTCATTGCCCTTTAGTTTGTTATCAACGAATTCAAACGCTGGGCCTTTTACATATTCAGACTGCTCTTTGCCCTTAATCGGAGAAAGCCCTTTTATAGGAGACTGAGCTGGATCTCCGTTGTAGTACAGCAATAACTTTATGAACTCTGATACATATTCTTCGTAAGCAGTCCTATCTTCTCCCTGTGCAGGCTCTGGTACAGGCGTTAACTTTTCTGAGTTTGAGTCGGGAAATATTGAAGTCCATTGCTCCAGCTCTTTGCCTCTTGGGAAATTTGGATCTTCATATCCAATTATAACTCCTACACCGGGTTCAGCACCGTTAACGCCACCATTAGTATCCTCAAAGGGAACGTCGTATTCGTCTTCATGAAATTTAGCCTCAACGCAATATGGATTGAACCAGAGAAACTCTAGATTTTCAACCTTTATTGATGTCATAGCTTTAGGCGTGAAATGATTCGTAGGTTGCAGAGTAGCGTTTGCAGGCACTAGAGGTGAACCAACAGGATCTGTCCCAGCGGTGGGCATATTGTTAGGCTCAATTTTGCCACCCCATGTAAACTTCAGAGGTATACCATCCCATCTTCCGCTGTTTATAAACCCCTGCCTAGTATAGAGACTACTGTTGAATCTGGGTATTGTCATCTCAGATTCTTTGTTGCTGAAGTGATATGTGCCATCATCCATTTTTAAGAAAGGGTATGTTAAGCAGTAAGGAATACTCCTATACTCTTCAAGGAACTTTTCAACCGCTTTCTCGCCTGTTACTCCATCAAATCCCTCTTCGTCTAAAACCTTAGCGGTTCTAATATCAAATGACCATCCGTTTAAATACGGATCATTATCATTTTTTGGTGCACATTTACCGGGACACTGCGACATAGAACACGTTGAGTCATTTCCATCAGAAACAAATAGCTGCTTACCAAAGTTAAAAACTTGGTACTGAATATAAACCGGAATCCCTCTAAAGAATGTACTCGGGCCACTTGAGTCGAGGTCCACCATCGCAGTTGCGTAATCGGATTTAAGATCAACTATTTGCTTGTAGCCTAAGAGCCAAGTGATTCTTTTTACCTGTATATTAGTACGATCTCTGGGAAAATCAGGGTCGTTAAATAAAGCGCCATCCCTAGCGGCGTTAAGCGCACATCGAAGTGCAGCTCCAACATTTACGTCATATTTAAACTCCAGAGTTTTTTCATTGCTACATCCCTTCTCAACAGAACCTTCTGGAAAAGCGTTTGGGTCGCCCCCGTTTTCTTGGACACCCTTTTTTGTAAATTGCCAATCTTGTATTCCATAACTTTCTCCAGAACTTACCAACTCTACGGGTCTAAGCTCCAGCTCTCTAGTTATAGATAGCCCGTAATCTAGTTTGTTCCAATCACTTACGCCCAGATATACATTAAATTTTCTCGGTGCAAAGTATCCAGTCGTGAGATCGTTTGTAAGATAATCTTCATCAATAGGTCTCTCGTAACTTATTACATCAAATTCATTGTCTAAAGACCAACTAAAGGCGTTAAGTATTGTACGGTATTCACCGAAGTCTCGCTTTTTAATAAACTGCGTGACCCTTGATAATACATCATGAGGGCCCTTTCTTTGGGCTTTAACTAATAGATCTATATAGTCAAGCGTCTCCCACGATCCGCCCGCAAGAGGAGAGCCACTACCAAGTTCATAATAAAACTTAAAGTCATCGACTATACATTCTGGCCTTGTTGGAGGATCTGTTATTTTGCAGCATGAGCTACACGCCGGTCTTCCCATTTTTTTAACTCCTATCCTGCAAAGTCATCACAGCCTACATAAACTACACGCCACTCATAATTAATTCTGACTAGCATAACATAAACCTCTTTGGTGGCTTGCTCAATGTTTACTTTAAGAGTTGGATCACGATTAGTAATAGTCACCTTTTCCTCAAGTTCTTTCCACTCATATTTTTCATCTCCACGATTATACTTTCTTCTATATATTAAAGCTTCGCCACTAGTGTCTGGATCGTCCACAGCACCTGCAGGTTCAATGCTTTTTGTTAATTTACCTTCCACGAAAGATAAACCGCCAGCCCACACTTGACGTTCGTCGTCCCACATAAGGTCAACTGGCCCTGTCTTCCACCATCCTCTATTAAGAGCTGGGTTCGCTGGATAGAACTCACCATCCATCTTATCTTCCCGTGCGGGCACTGGCATACCGGCCAAGTCATATCCCCAGCCCGACAGAAGTAGTGGGCCACGAAGACCATAAGTTCTAATGTCAGAAGCTGCCTGTTTGGGCGAATAGTTATAGTCCTCGAATAGCATTGAATTGTCATTGCTAAACCAAGCATAGTTGTTCATAAAGGTCGCAGAAAAGTCTGTAGTATCTGGGAGAAAGTACGGATCTAATGACTTAGCTACTGGGCGAACATCACCTTCCCACAATGATGCCTTCCCTTGTGTGTCTTCATCTCCCGCAATATTCTTTGGTGTTTTATGTTTAACTATATAAGGAAAAAGCTCATCGTCAGGGTCTTCTACGGGGTTTTTTCTAATGCCGACAGGAGAAAATAACTGCTCCATAGTACAGCCAAACATTACATCATAAGGAGCCACTGTCTGTCCATAAACAGTCACCCTGTCGCCAAGAACGTGCTGTAAACTTGCTCCATCATCACTGCTCATACTCCATGTTGTTTGTGAAAGCGGGTTAGCTCTCTGTGCTGCTGTGGTAGTAGAGGGGACGACAGAACCGGAGTAGAATAGATTGGCGACATTGTTAAAGTCTCCCGCCTGTTGTTGCGGTACATTAGATGCTATGTTCTGCTTAGTCGGAAAGTGAGGCCCTGAACTAGCTCCTTTAAGTCGTTTGATCTTATTCTTATTAATGCGAGCAATTCTGTCGATATTATATTTTGCTATTTTACCAAAGCTTCTAGTCCAAGTTGAGAACTGATATGTTGTTGTTATGCCTCCAACACCAACGCCGACATCCATGCTGGTAACATAAGGTCCGTTTTCATTAAATCTCTCGGCGTAGTTATGTCTTGGGAATTCAGCCAGCTCAACAGTTCCAGTTTCTGTGGCATACAAATTGGCAAGGGAAACGTCAGCTAACGCGAAAGCGCTTTTATCTAGAAGAGCCATGTCTCCCCCAAACACTTCGGGTCTTAACTCTGTGTTTCTTTCGACTTCAGCCTTGCCATCTTTTTGGTTATATTTATACCAAGGCCCCCAACTGTATCGGTTGCTTTTCTGAGGAATTGTAATTCTAAATGGATGTAGAGGAGTCGGATTTGGGCCGTTCCTATATCCAACTTGACTTCCACCGCCGCTGCCGGTTACTGGAGACATCCCCTTTTTTATGCTATTCATACTAGCTCTATCAAGAAATCTGTCTGGTGGCCAAGGGTTCTCCTTCAAAGCGGCTCCGGCGTTCCTTTCGACTTCACTTATACCATAGACCTCGACTGCATTCCAGAAAGCCCATAGAGCTCCACTCTTTTGGGCGCTGAACTGATCCCATATTAAAACCTGTGGGACAGTTACATGAACAAATGCCATAATGTCATCATAGGGGTTGTTAGGATCTCCGTATGGATTACTAACGTAAATAATCTCTTTTTCTACCTCAACGTCTGTAGTACCGACAAGATAATTAGAATGACCAATCGCCTGAGCTATGTTATTGGGAATTCTATATGGAACCTGCGTCTCTATAGCACTAAAGTCTCTCAAGTATCCTTTGTCCTCCCATCCGTTAGATGTCATGATCATACTTCTTGTAGTAAAGCCAGCACAAGCTTTTAGTCTGCCGTCATCGTCATAACCAGTTATATCTTCAACCCTATACGCGGGGTCAAATGCAGCCTCCGCTATCTCCCATGCCGCTTCTATATCAAACTCATTCTTATATCTAAGGTTGTTGTCTATCCCGCCGGGCTCAACAGGTATTGGGACTAAGTATGTACTTCCATGATAATTCCTAGCTGCATCGAGTATTGACACAAAATGTGCGTCTACCGACTCGGCAGAATTTCCTAAAATAGAGGCATCTATGATTTGCTGTTGTGATTGGGAATTGAACGCCGCAGCTAAACTAGCTGCGTTGTAGGTCTTATTTTGAAAGGACATTCTTATGCCAGTCCCAGTCTTGTTCATAATGCTAAAACCCATTCTGGGGGTAGGCAACCCCTTATTACCAACCGCTGTTTGAAGCTGCTGATACATTCCCCACATGTCTCTACCTGAAGATGCTAAGCGAAGCTCTAAATTTGTAGCAACATAAGTAGATCCATTGGGTAATTTTATAGGGCAAAGATCATTTAGTCCAGTCCCGCTTCCAATTAAATAATTTCCATTGTCGTCTTTGCCTAGCGCCGGCAATAGATCCTGAACACCAACTTCCCAAACTCTAGTAGCGTCTCCGCCTATCATAAGTTTTTGAGTTGTTACATCAGCGTACTCTTTACCATTATTAGCAGAGATGAGTGTGTTGCCCTTCTTGGAGTTCTCAACCAACTCCGCTACAACTCCCGGTTTAGGCTGCTCTGATTTGTCTTGGTATTTAAAGCTTATAACTGGCCCGACCACATTTCCGTCGTCATCAAAGACCGTAGGAGTTACGCCATTCTTAAACACCTTCTCTATTACACTTGTTCCTGTGCCAGTGATGGAAAATACACCTGTCTGCGTTTGATTACTAGGAACTGTTACTAATACAGGATCTATCATACTTACATAATCATGCAAACAAATTTCTGTGAGGTCTTGCAGAATCGCATTAATACTAGTCACTTCGCCAGATATCCTATACCCATCTGGTATTAGCTCTTTAAGTTTGCCGAAATCAATGGTTAATTTATTAAGACCAAAATTAATAGGCCCTCCGATTAGCTCTTCATCATCCTGATTCGTAGACGAATCTGGGTCAGCTCCATTTGGGTTATCATAAGTGTAGACACTTCTAGATATTTCTTCTATTAAAGTAAGCAGCCCTTTATCTCTAATATTTGTGGGATCATCAACAGTATCGTTTACTGGAAAACCTTGGTCATTTACATCTGAGTAACCAAACATACCGCCCCAAGCAAAATTTTCTTTTATGCCGAAAGGATTATATACATTGTTAATCTGACTAGTGAAGTTAAGTCCTTCGCTAGGATAAAAGTATGTCTGAGGATTTAACTGAAATGCTGTACCTTCAAAGCCTTTGAGAATAATTTGAACACCATCTAGTATTTTGGCGGGAGACTCAAAAGTAATATCATATCTTCTACCGTCAAGACCTTGAGTGTAGTTGTATCTTTGAAATACACCGACGAATTCCATGCCCTGCAAAGCAAACTGGCAGACAGTGCCGACAGGAGGAAAACCTGCCACTGTTTCAAATTTGTCTGAGCCATCTGCGTTTTTTTCTGGTAAACCATCATCGTCTAAAACCTGCACTTCGTGCTGAAGTACTATAGGGTCTGCGACCATTATCTTTTCATTTTCGGTGCAGTTTTCCCCATTGAGATCACATGAAAGCGTGTCGGTGGTTTCGACATCTCTTCCTGTTATAGAGTCTGTACCTTTATATAAAGGCACGCCATTAGCATTAAGCTTTTGTGTGAAGTTATCGGGGTCCTCAATTAAAGTCATTTGCATCGTGCTAGACTCAGCGCCGTAACCAACACTCACGCTAAAGGATTCTACATAAACACCAAACATCTTGATCGGTTGAGTTAACTTAACCACAGACGGATCTATAGGATCTTGACCATAGACTGGCCTATCTGAATCTCGCCATCTTTCCAAATCAGATCTGTCATCATCATTTCTTCGTCTTCGATCCTGCGCAACAATAGAATTAGACGCAGCTAGATCGCTATTTGCCTGCTGCCGTTCTTCATTGTCTTTAGAGGAAGACCATCCTGACCTAAATCCTGCTTCTTCTGCCATGTTAGTAAACCCAATCTATATTTAAAGTATATTTTCCTGTTGCGGGAGTCCAGCTTTCTGTCTTGCTCTGCTGGTAAGCTCCAGTAGGTTTGTAGTCATTAGCTGCGGCGGTAGCCTTGACTGTTGGTTTAACTTTCCTATTGCATTTATCCATTGTCCAATCTACACTAATGCTTCTTTTTCTCTCATTGGTAGTTCCCATATCTTGGAAGATAGGACCATCTGCTTTGCCTATGATAGCTATGATAGCGACCGTATTATTAGAGTGATCTTCATTATCATCGCTGATACTAATAGTTTCCTCAACCACTCCTTCTTCTTTAGCCTCTTCAGACTCTACCTTATCATTATAGGTTACAGAGTATGTGATTGACCCAGTGACTTTGCTTTTTGATACACTTCGGCTCTGTTCTTTTTTTCTTAGAACACTTTCATCCTCTTCATCTTCTTCGCAGCCATTTGCAGCAGATTCGCCATCGCCATCGTTTCCTGTGGTTTTTAGTGTGCTGTATGTAGCCTCCGCTAAAGTATAAGACTGATCCAAACAGGTACCGAGCACAGACTCGGCGTTTGCCAATTTATTTTCAGTAGCTGAACCAAATTCACCACTATCGAGACCCTGTATGGTGCCACTAACTGTAACGGTTATCAAACCTTCACCATCTACGTCGTAGCTAACTTCTACATCATGTGTGGCTGCCTGTTTAGAAACATACCATAATTCCGTAAGCGAATAAGTTCCGGCATGTATATCTACTGTAGCTACACGGCTTTTATTATAATAACTAAAACCGCTAGTTAGATTCATGACCTCTGAGTTATTTTCACCCATTCCGGTAGGATAAAATTGAGTGAACTTGCCAGACTTATCCGCAGCATCTTTTGATATCGCACCAGTTGGAGAATCGACACTCCTGCTTACACACCAAGCTTTTGCTTGTTGCCAAGCTGATTTATCGAACTCCTTACCGTCTCGTTTTTGCAATCCTGTAGCGGAAAGCGTATGTGTTATCGTATATGTTTTGCCGGGATCGTCAGTTGAAATATTTGTATTTTGTAAGTATCTTTCGCCGTTTTCTTGCGCATCCCACGACTCATCAGCGCTAGCCAAATACAGAACGCTGCCTATTTTGCCTGTACGCCTTGCGGTAAACTCAAACGAATAGTCCCCAAAAAACATACCCGCTGTGGCATCATCGACTTCGGGCGTATTAACGGCTGTAAGTGTAGCGTCTGAGAACTGTATAGTAGTACCATCATAGCCTATAATACTTAAAATACCGTGAGGGAAGTCTGTATCAGCACTGTCCAGTAGTCCCTTTTGTTTAGTCATAAGAGACTGTTGGCGCAATCCATCAGTAGTTATATCGCCAGTCAATACAACCTGACCAGTTACAGTTACAGTATAAGTGACATCAAGTATTGTGCCATCGCCAGTTTCTACCTTCTCACCTGTAGAAATAGAATAAGCTGGGAACGGATCTGAACCACCGCTGATGGTTATAGTTCCGTCTTGTGTTTCAAAAGTAATTGCCATTTAAAACTCCTTAACCGCTTGGATATCCAGTCATCACCAAATCAAAGCCTCCTGTTGTTGGCCCTATGCCAGAACCAATGACTAGATTTGATGTTCCTGTTGTTACATTCGCCCCTGATATATACACATTTACGTTACCTGAGTCCATAATATTAGTTACATAGAGTGAGCCAGTTGAGAATATTTCGTCCCCTCCGCTGATACCTTTTCTATATAAAACAAGACCAGCAGCAAAATCTCCACCTAAAATCCCTGACGCAAATGCTGTTGATGCAATATGTAGTGGGGCGGCAGCAGCATGATTAAATCTTGTTCTAATGCCACTTTGATTATTATAAGCAAAGAGTCCCAACTCGCCAGTTTGAACTCCACTAGGTGGATCAGTTTGGATTGCCAAGTCTGCAGTATGTGTCACAGTAAGCTTGCTTGGGCCTTCCATTCTCATTGGTATTATGCCGGAAGATGGGCCAAAATCTCCTGCTCCCATATATAGAGAGGTTCCGCTAGCGTAAGCTGCGTTTGTATTTCCGTCAATTATAATTTCTTGAGCGCCGGAAGCATTTAGTATATCAACTTGACCAAGACGCAAACCGAATACTGCGATGTTTTCATTAACACCAACAGCAGATCCTCGGATAAACATATCCGGTATGCCCGAAACAGGCGCTGCAGGTTCCAAGTAAATATCGGCTGAGCCCGTAGCTCCAGTAGGTCCTTTCACTACGATATCTGCATTGGCTGAAACATCAGTGAATTCAGACTTTAGGTATAGAGGGTTACCTCTTGCGATTGGACCTCGCATGTGTAATGGAGGTACACCCGAAGCAGGTTCTGCAACCTTGAGGAAAGAGGTCATAACTCCAGAAGGTCTACCAACAACAGGCATGTGTAACGATATGTCTGCGGTAGCTCCACCAGATGGACTGACCATCAATGTAGCCGCGTTAGTGGAAGAAAGTGGCCCAGCTATGAACAGGGTTCCGTTTAGATCTTGGAGTTTGGCGAAAGACACTTTCTGTATATTAAGTGAGCTGTCAGCTCCGTAATTTACATCAAAGTCTCTAACAAATATCAATCCACTAGTGTTTGAGAAATCGACCTTTCTCGCCAAGTATAGCTTTTGAGACACAGACTTGATTGTATCTGATTCTGGTACATATTGAGTTGCTTCATTATTTATCTGTGCTTCTGTAAAGCCAAACGACTCCGAGTAGACAGCATCTTCTAGGCTGGTGCTACTGTTGGTTATAACGCTTCTCGATAGTGCATTTACGAATGTTCCATACTTATCGTCAGTGTTAGTATATGAGTCTAGGAAGATTGGATTACCATCTGAACTAACACTAAACTGATAAACAGTATTAGATATTGGTTCTGAAACCACTAAGTAATTATCCGCATAGTCTATATCATATCCAAACAGTTTAGGGTCATACTCACAATCATCCTTCCCAGAAATATTGGCAGATGTATAGCCTCCACTGTAGACTGAATCCACATAACTCCAGCTGCTACTGTACTTGAATATGTGCACGGCGCCATCTGGCGAAGCGGCATTAACGCTAGACAAAGTGTTGTTGGATATGTATGGGTCTAATATTGGGGAAGAAACAAACGCTAAATCTCCACTTATAATAATCTTAGAGCCAAAGCCTATCTTTGTTGATTCTGGTAAATTGTTTACATTAGTATTGTATCCAGCAATGTCTGGCAATGTTAAAGATGAAATCTGTTTAGATTCTGTCGCATAAGAATCTGATTCCGTTCTTTTGTAGACTGACGCAAATCTTGTTGATTGCTTATCGTAATAGAGGTCCTCACCATCCCAAGCCAGTGAGTTACCCATGAATCTATGAATAGATGTGTTTTTGCTAGTAGAACTATCCCAAGGCTCAGACTTGAAGGCTGATGTTATTTTCCATCTGACTTCTGATGAAACTTTAGATGAAATTCTATCTCCGGGCTCTATGGCGCATTCGTCTAGCTCATTAACCTCTACAGAAGTACTTGAAGCGGTTGTATTTTCTAATACGAATATCATATCATAGAAAACCGCATTGTCCACAAGTACTCTCGCTGCTACCGCTATTTTGTCTTGGTCAGATATTTCTACATCCTTAAAGTATAACTGCACACCTTCCGAGCTAGTTATAATTCCCAAAGATGTAAGGTCTTCATCAAATTTATCATAGCTATACGACATCTCAACAGAAGAATCAGTAATCACATCAAAGATTTGTAACTTAGAATCGCTCTCTAGGTCATTAGTATTATTACCTATTGCTAAAAGATTGCTATTGTGTCCGATGGATTCTCTAGAAAGCTCGTTTTCATAGAAGGAGTTTCCTAAAACTCCAGTATACTGTGATAGCGTGCTGCCGACATTTGAAAGTCTTCTTACTCCATAATAAGCCGACGATCCTTCATCAAGCGCGTTTCTAGATATAGAATTAGACTCAGTTGCAGTAATTATTTCTTCTGCGTTAGGTGTCATATCAAACTGACTATCTAGTGCGATGATCTTCTTCTGGTGCTCATAATTATTGTCAAGGCTATTGGCAGAAGGGATTGCTGCGCCAGAAACATACAGCGTTGGTATCTGTAACGAATCTCCTTCCTCAAACACAGCGGGCGAACGGGGATCTTCAAACGGTAGTCTATGGGGCTGCATCATAAATAATGTTGCTGCTGCCTCGGAAAGTCGTTTACCTATGTGCAATGGTGCGGTCAGGGTTTGTGGAGAATTACCTCTTGTGTATATATCTATACCGCTATTCAGTGGGGCGGTATTTATGTTAAGACCCAAGACACCAGAAACTGGATCTGGAGAACCCATAAATAAAGTCTCCTCAACGGTAGCTGTGTCTCTTCCTAGATGTAGTGTCTCTTCTACGGTAGAAACAAATGTAGAGCTCATGTACAAATTACCCTGAATACAAGGTATCGTATTGTATGCATCAAACACGCCAGACATTGCAATAGTCATATCTCCGCTAGAAGGAGCAGCTTGTCCTATACCTAAGTTCATTGATGAAGAAACTGCCGGTCTGTTAGTATGTAAGGCCATACCCTTCTCAATGCCGCTACCACCGGGAAATACAAGATTAACATTTGAGGAAACAGGATCACCATAAGCCGTTGGAGTGTATAACGATATACCGTCACATTCAAACTCAAACGAATCAGGCATAGCCAATCCAAAGAATCCAAACTCTTCTGAAACACCTAATCTTAGAGGCATAGTATTTAAAGACGGAGAAATACCACTAGCATGTAAAGACATTACGCCTGTCGTAGGAAGCTGGCCTTGCAGCATCAAGTTTAACTCTTCTACTTCTTGAGGAGTAGCTGTAATTGCTAGACTTAGAAACTGAGGGTCTTGCATATTAAACGAATCAAATCTTTTATCTATAGTGTACCCAGATTCAACAGTAGGGCCTCCTACAAACGTGATAGCCTCTATCGAGTCACTATTAGTTCCATCAAGAACAGTATTTTCCTCGTCGAAATACGCTGGTGTTTTGGATCTTCCAAGTCTAATAAAGGAATTAGTTGCGGGTTCAGTTTCTGTATTGTTTTCAAAAGACCTACACTGGAATCTTCTAAGGGTTCCTTTGTCAAAGTCTTTGTAAGAAACCTCAACGCTTTTTATTCTGCATATATTTACAAATAGGTGTTCTGGAGCACCTTTCCAGTAAGGAGGATAATACATGTTTGGAATTGACTCACTGCCTGCAACTCTTGGCCATCTAAACCAACCTCCAACAGACTGTAGTTCTCCAATAGATACATCTGAGTCTTTTTCAGCGGCTATACTATGTGAAAGCAATCCTATGATAAGACTAGACTCTATGCCTCCCAGTGGAGAAGTATAGCCATTGTTTGCGTCGTCGAAAGTAAATTGATACGTTCCATCTGTCTTACCAGTCCCGTCATTGTTCCTGATAGTTCTACTGTCAGAAGCACCCTTTATTAAGTTTTTAGTGGTAATTAAAGACGAGACTTCTTCGGCAGTTAAAGTAACTTCACCCACCCACCCAGAGCCAGCTAGGTTTGATCTGACAAAATTTATGTCTTTGATTATATGAGCAGAGTCTTGAAGTCCGTTTTGATACAATGTTTGCTGGTCTGGTGTTCTGTTGCCGGGAAATGCTTCATTGCTTCCAAAAACTATAGCGCCTCCAGAGGTATCGCCCTTTTGTGTTATTGTGCTTCTAGGGTCATCTTTATAAAACGCAACTTTAGGAAAGACCCTTTCACTATCTACGGTAATATTGTTGCCACCAATTCGAGTGGCGTTTTGATTTACCTCAACAGTAATTGTAGCTCCTGTGACATTTCTTCTCGAATTATCTTCAGCGCTAGTATTTTCTATATTGTAGAAAGCACAGAGTCCAAGATGTCGATCAGATCCTCCATCCCCATCATTAAGATAAAATGGCGAATCCACACCCATTAAATTATCGTTATAGCCATATACATTATTTAAGTTAAGACTGAAACTTTTATCCGTGAATAGCTCGCTAAACGAAAAATATGCCTGACTAAAAGATTTGCTTTCCTGACTTCTAAACTCAAGGTTTTTAGACAATCCCGTATCCGCAAATATCGCTGTCTCATAAGGTGTCATAACAACAATTTTACCTGACACTACATCATACATATCTGACATGAGATAGGCCACTGTGACAGATCTATCTGGTATTTCTGAAAACGAAATTGAGCTATCGAGGAAGCTCGTTATCTGCTGGGGTGTTGACAGGTTGAGACTTATATCGGAGGCTACATTCTGGGACGCTGGGGTAATTATCTGCAATAAAGATGTCGTAGCATTGTCTTCTATCTCATATATATATAGTCTCTGTGCCAAATTTTCTGAAGCAGTATCAAACTCATTGAAATAAGATGTTCCATGCGCAGCTAGTATAGACCTGTCATACCTGAAGGAGTAACCAAATGCCTGTCTTAGTAGAATATTGTCAACATCATCCTGCTGAATATTGCCCAGTACCTGATTGCTAAGGTTATAAAACTCAATACCGGAATCGTCTTTGACGGGATAAATAAGAGGGTTAGCGACAGTGCTAGGGGTGTTTAATCTAACAAGTGAGTATTTCAAATACTTTGATCTCTTCACATCTTCAGAAAGATCTAAGTCTTCCAAGCTATCAGAAGAAACCGCATAAGGATATGAAACTACCTCGTCATCAAGATCTGCTTCTTTCCAAACCCACCCCTCTATTGCATACTTATATCCTTTACTGGTGCGGATAAACGAAGAGCCTTCTTCTCCAAATTCAAACTCGTCGTTATTTATCTTGTCATACTCGCTAAAGTGCTGATACCCTGCCGCTTCAACAGACTGCCCTATTTCCCCATTCTCAATAAGGCTTTCTTCGCCAGTATCTCCATCAATAACCCACCTAGAAAGAAGTAATTTTTTCCTGCGTAATTTTACTTCGGAAGCATCGCTATCTTTGTAATTAGCGGTGGATACTGTCTCGGCTGACTGATAGACATTAATGTCGCCCCGATCTGTCCCCACAAAGAGTTTATTATCTTTAAAGAACATAGAGGGCGCTTTTCCATACCAATCTGCGAAGCTCACCATATCCTTATATGGGCTGTCGCTATCAGTTGGTAAGCAGTAGTAAGCCTCAGAAACCACATCTTCATGCAGTCTAGTCGTATGGTCTATTGACTGAGTATTGCAGGTTTGGTTTGGGTTATATATAAATATTGAACCTTTTTCAAATCTACTAGCTACATTGTCAGAAGAATCTCGACAGAAATTGCGTATGAAATGATTGCTCTTGGTATGCCTATCTATGAAGTCTTGAGTGTATGGATCTTCGTAGCCAAATTTTTTGAGCTTGTTTATTTTTTTCTGTAGTTCAGATAGCTGATTGTCTGTGGACTTGCTAACGGTAGAAAGATAAGGAAACGTAGTATTAGAGATGGCGATTATTGGTTTTTCTCCATTAGTCACATCGTCTAACTTCAGGCAAACATTATGCCCAAAACCATCGGCAAACTTATAGCCATCCGTCAGCCATTCCTGATCCACAGTAGAAGACTGCACAATATCTCTATCGGGACTAACTCTCGCCCAAAATTCAAGATATGACTCCCTTATACCATCTCCGTAAGGCCCGTTGTTGTATCTGTAAAACGGAAAAATATTTTCTATGTAATAGTTATTTTTAAACGTGTCTGATACGTTCTTTACTTCCCCAAGGTAACTCAAGTTAGCATATTCAAAGTCTAAGTAATTGCCCCCGGCAGCGACTCTAGGTTTACCTCTATTCTTAATAACTTGGCCTAGTGGAAGCCCCGAAGATGATTTTGTATTTGGAACTCTATGCCAGCCGCCATTAACATCTGAGTCATCATAACCAAATAATTTTCCAAGCCTGCCTTCCGTCATGAAGTTGGAAATCATGGCTCGATGCCAATATAGATTTCTATAGTCTGTGAATTCTTTGAAATCCACATTTGCGTCTTCTAAGAACAAAGGTGAGTTGACATATGGATTAGTAGTAGAGGCGTTTATTTCTTCTGGAGTATTTATTGATGAAATAGCGTCGTTTGCCAACTGCACTTTATACAACCAAACCCTACCGTATGGCTCGTATTCAGGAAACTCAAACTGGTATCCCCATTGAGGAATAAGTTTTGAGTTGCGGACTCCAGCGCTTAAGGTAGTAACTCTTGGGTGGCATTCTTGCTGGTAGCTCATACCAGCCGAAGCAGAATAAGCCTTACCCATTTCTCCAACGGCAAGCCAGTAGTGGTCTGCTCCGGGTTTTTTAATGATGTCTATCGACTGCCCAAACCTGTAAGCTTCTGGCAATATCTCCAGACCCTCATAATTTGTATAAGTAGCTGCTAGTCTTTTTGGAGATTCACCCGTGACTACGTAAGCTGTGGTGCTTACGTCTCCGTTTCCGTTTAGTCCATTGGTAGAGAATAGCGTGTCTTTATATCTCCACGAACCATTTGCAGCCTGTGTGCCTTCATAAAAAGTCCATGTTATTGATGATAGATCTCTTAGGTTAGCTGTGTCAGTTGGTTGAGAAAGGTTTTCGTCATCGTATATTAAATACTGGGTGTCGCTAGCGGTTCTTACAACATACTTAATGCCATTAATAGGATGTATGCCTTGCACAACCTCATCTTTGAGGCCAGAGGTGATCTTGATTTTATCTCCATCACTAAGCATTTCTGTGTCATAAGTGCCGTCACCGCTAGGTCCAGTCACTGTGATTTTATTTCCGTCAACAGCAGATAAGTGGCCCGTTCTTCTTTCGTATATATCTACTCTACCACATCTGTTTACGGCGCCCTTTTTATACCAAAAAGAATCGGATTTTATTGATACTGGAATTTTATAGTAAACAGTGCGGGGATTACTTTGGCCATCAAACTGCTCCATCGTACCCAAGATTTCTGCGCCATTATCAGCAGAGACTAGGGATTTCAATGTGTCAGACGGGATAGCTTCTGCATTGGGTATGTTATGTACATACCCTCTCGTTCTGTGTGTAGCGCTCTTATTGTCTTGATAACTAAAGAAAAGGCCACTACCTTCGGAAACATGCACGCCCACTTTATGAAAAGGGAAAGAAATATCCCAGCTTCGTGGTTCTATTAATCTAAGATCGCCATCTGAGTCTCCATCAAAAGAAAGCTGTTTAGTTCCAGATATCCAGTCATCTGTAGTGTTATACAGGTCGGGAGTAGAAAACTCAGCGAGCGCGGCAAAAGCACTATCCTCAACGGTGAATCTATACCCAGCTCTTTTGTTGGCGTTTGTTGGTGCTGCTATCGGAGTCCTACTCAATTCCAGCGTTCTCGTTCTTGTCTCTCTTCGACCATCAAACTCAGTCACGTTTCTAGCTTGAGTTCCAACCTCTGGGAAAATTAAGCCTGATATTAATGAATAAGTGGGAGCAATCGGATCGTGCCCTGTCACTTCATACATGCTAATTACAACGTAAGCCTCTGTCATGTCTGCATTAGCAAGATAAATGTCTTGGGAGTGATTTCTATAGGAAACCAAAGCAATATCATTTTCTATTCTTACGTCACTTGGTATAGCTGCGGAGTTTTCAGTTCTGGCTAAAAACGAATGTGGTTTTTTATAGCTTCCTGCGGATTCATTCTCGTAGCTTACAATTCCACCAAGGTCTGTTTTTCTATAGTAACCACCATAGCCGAATACAGATTGGGCACTGTTATAGTAGGGCGACTTCTTAAACGCTTGTGGTACGGGACCGTTATTGCTGAGAGAATTAGTCTTATCATTAAAGTTAGTAAAGTTGGTTATCCCACCGCCAGATTGCATAATCAGCTCAGCAGCATTATCCCTCTGGGAAACACCCTCTGTCCCAGTCTGATCATTCTGCATGTGCATTGATGCAGTAGATTTAATATTTCCCATGCTGTCATAAATAGTCATTATTATGTCCTGTTATCCTGATCTCTCTTGAACCTGCTCAATGCTCGCTTGACCTTTCCATCTGTGGAATCTGCAATTTGATCCGAGATGACCTTTACTATATCGTTGATAGCCTGCTGCGAGAATCCCGGAATACTTAAGCTTCCAGAAATATTTACTGTATGGGTTATATTTAAACCGGCTATACTATTTATTGTATCACTCAGCATCCTAGAAAGCTTACTGAATCCAAGAAAAGCTGACTCAAAAGCAGATAAAGATGTAGAAACTTGACTTCCTAGCTGACCAATACTGTCTGATAAACCTGAGAAATCAAAGCCACCACCAGCGCCCATAACGTCACCTTCGTGTTTATACTGAACGCCTCTACCGACTCTGGTTGAAGGTCCGCTATCGTTAATCGAACGCATGAATCCTAGTCCGTATTTTTGAACAGCGGATTTTTTCATAATAAACTCGCCCGGAGTCAACATAGCTGGCACTGTATCAGTCCCTCTAGCCATACCACCCTTAGCGAAGAAGCTTGTCGCTGGGAAAGCATTCTCGGCAATTTTACCAAGTTGTACACCCTGTTGTTGAGCTGCCTTTTCAACAAGTCCTATAACATCAGCAGGCATACTCTTTGAGTACCCAGCAATAACTCTCTGGACATTAAAGGCTTTAGGATTGGCTACGGCGTTCCATGTTCCCTCTGTCAAAGCCTTTTTAATAAAACTTTGAGCTTGGCCTCTAAGGTTTTGACTATAGCTAAGTAACCTTTTGTTTTGAGGTCCCCCTTTTTGAGGTCCTGCTCCTAAAAGGCCATCATAACCGGGAAGAAACAGTCTTTTAGCAAAAGGAATCCACAGGCTGGCAAATTGTCCAGTTGTAACTGATTTAACCGGATTGTCCGCAGTGAAAAAAGGATTATCCCAAGCTGGCTCACCAAAACTATATGGTCCATCTAGTCCAAATTCTGGGATGTTGGCTTCATACAAGCCAAAGTTTACATTTCTAATATCTTCCTTGAATCTTTTTAGCATGAACGCCATTATATTGCCATCATTGCCTGCATTATCTCGCACATACAAAGAACCGTAATTGTTATCGTTAACCCAATTAAACTCTCTCGGGAACCAGTCTGATGTAGCAGGTCTTTCGTATTGTTTCCAAACTCCCCTTCCTTGATCATTTACCATTCGCATGTACTCATTAGCCATCCCTCCGTCGAGCAGACTTCTATCACCAAAACCCAACATCCTAGTAATTGCATTTACTCTATTAGGATCTTCAAACTGTCCAACCGTATTTGTTTGCCAGAATTTAGGTGGAATGACAGCGCCGCCCATAGCAAACATCTGAGGGATTGCTCCGCTGTTTATTGCGCTCATGAATGATGAACCGTATTTGCCTACGGCAGATTTCTTCATAACGAATTCGCCGGGAGTCAACATAGCTGGGACAGTATCCCCGCTGCCAACACCACCAACGGAACCACCTTTAGCAAAGAAGACGCCCGGTTTGCCGACAGCAATTTCAGTTGCTAACTCATTAAAGTTATGAGGTCTAAACAGGTCATTGTTTTGCGCCAAAAACAAGATCTGTTTGATAAGTGGGGACATTTGCAATATATTTGGTATCATATTTATATGTTGAATATTGACACCCTGTAATTCTTGTAATAGCAGTTCAATATTGGTGCTAAGAGTAACTGCATCATCATCAAGAAGTGGGTTTGTTGGAATGGCCATTACCCTGCTTAAGATATCACCTGATATAGAAAAATTAGTTTGAGTTTGTTTGTGTATTGCCTGAACAGTTGATTGATCTGCAACATTGACATTCGCAATATTCGCTGTATTATTTATAATCTTTGCCAGAGACTCTTTTATTTGTTTTATGTCCTTTGAACTTGATTTTACTGTATTAAGAACTTTATCTAATCTTCTGTCAGGAGCAGCACCAAACTGAGATACTGCACGACCGCCTTTAGCAAAGTAAGGTCCTGTGTTATCAATACCACCACCATTAATGGCAGACATAAAGCCTACTCCGTATTTATCTACAGCGGATTTCTTCATGACAAACTCGCCCGGTGTAAGCATTGCGGGAACTGTGTCTGTACCTTTAGGACTCCAGTCAACACCGCCAATTGGACCACCCTTCGCTTTCTTTTGCGGTGCTATTGGCGCACCGCCCACTCCCGCCACATTGAGGGGAACAACATTACCGCCAGCGTCTACTTGGGGAAGTGCAACGTCTAACCATTTTGGAACTGCTCCATCATTATTGGAGAACCAGTTTGACCAAGGCCGGCTCTCGTTAGCTCTATCCGCCTGTATAATAGCATTGCGGGTGCTGTTTTGCATGGTTTTTAAGCCTACGTCCAGCTTCTTGAAATTCCAAAACAAGCCTAGTAGCATTTCGTAGTCCCTACCGCCTATTTTTTCCCATGTTGGATATGGGGTGTTTGACCACTTGCCCATCATTGCAGCAGCTTTATCAAACATGGTCAACTGGCCCGGTTGGGTAATATTGCCCTCGGCGTCTTTTACTGGGAGCTTTCCTTGTAAACTCATTTGATTGAAAGATAATGACCCATCGTTACCAGCGGCCAAGACATGTCCATCAGCCCCCATAGCAAGAACACTGTTTCCAAGATCTCTTAAGTACGGGAATAAAGCGTCAAAGCTGTCTGCATCTCTTTTTACATCTGATACCCACGTAACTTTTCTGTGTCTCTTAAGGCGAGGATCAAAGACTCCATCTTGACCTTTCAGGGGATTACCTTTTGGAACAGCCCATCTTATAAATGGAGCGCCATCAACTCCCGGAGCCTCTCCTAAATTAGTAAGCAAAGCTTGAGCTTTAGCTTCAGGAGTCCCGTAGAAAACATTAAAGTTTCTACGTAACGCAGCTTGTAGTCCGGCTTCCTGAGCCGCAGCTTCAGCCTTTTCGTCCTCTTTTTCATTCTTTATTTTGTTTTGTACATCGCCAAACAGAGCGTTGCCTATTCCGTCGGGTGCCTTTGGACCTTCTAGCATGTTCAGTAGGGCTGTAAGTTCTGCAGCGGTTTGTTTGGCATTTCCATCCTTAAGGTTATCATTAACTAAACCCATCATGGCCGACGCCTGATTCACTCTTACAGTACCTGAGTCTCTTTCGTTAAAAGTGTCCTGTATCAACTGGTCGGGTATGATCCCAGAGCCCGCTATATTCCAAGGTATATATCCTAATTGGTTGCCATACAGTTCTAGCACCTCTTTATCGTTCCAGCCTACTTTCCATTTGTTATCAAATAGCTGCGCTGGATCTTTAAGGATATTAGGCAGACTGTTAATGAAAGCTTTTTCTTGTTCTCCGTTCCATACGCCCCATTTAGATGACGTAAGAGCGCCCTCCATTTGATTCATTACAGCCTTATTTTCATCAGCAAACTTTTTCGGGTCTCTATAAAATTCGGGAAGATTATCTGTAAATAGCTTGTTTGTAAAGATCGAACCCTGAACAAATTTTCCATAGTTACCAAAAGATTTTTTCAATAACGAACCTGTAAGGCTTTTAACAAGATTCTTTTCAATGTCAAAATCCTTCAAGTCTTGGGCTCCCTCAAGAAGAGGCGGGAAGAATATCGACTCAAGCTCTTTTAAGATTAACGGACCCTGATCAAAAAAATCAAAGGTTGTTTGAGTAGGGCTACCCCAAATTGAAGTTAAATTATTAAAGTCTGGCAAAACGCGATCGCCGCTTTTTTGTGCTGTATAAAGGGGTTTTCCATTTCTCACCATAAAGTCCGGGTGGCTAGTACTAAAGCTAGATAGTGATTTCCTTAAATTTTTAAGGTGTTTTCCCATGCTAGATTCATTCGCGATCCAACTAGTCATATTAGGAATGTTCGCTCTTGAGGTGGACGGTCTGCTACCCGCTAATATATCTCTTAAAGTTTGGCTAAACCACCGACTTGCAATGGCTCCACCCTCTCCTTCTGTTTGATTCGAGACAAGCCAATTTACCGCCCGACCAAGACCGGGAGGTCCTGAAGCATAATCATACATGTGAGTATTCTTATCATTAGCGTATCCAACATTACCCTTCCAGCCTGTATATCCTTTGTTATAGAAAAATCTATAGGCATTTATCAGGCTAGAAAGTTGAAGATGATCTTTAACGTTCGCTACCGGATGACCCCCTCTTATCATCGCATTCCATGACGGCACAGCGCTGGTATTCCAGCTATCCCCTGATCCCTGCTGGCCATGCTTTGAGATATCAGTCGCTTCACGAGTAATATTGTTTATTTCCTCTATCATATCTATAAGCGGTTGTTGCTCAAATCCAATTCTGGTAAAAGTTCCATTAACAATAGCAAACGGGTTCTTTGTCCATTTAGGAATATAATTATCCCAGCCGCCACTGAATTCCATGCCTGAATCGAATTTTAAGAATGCGATTCCCCCAACTCCGCCTACCTCACCGGCATTGAAGTCTATTTTGCTTACGTCTATATTTTGACCCGCATCTTTGAACGCCTGCTCGTTGCTTGCAAGCTTTTTGCCTAAACTACCTATAGCTTCAGTGTACACTTCAGCCTGCTCAATTCCTCCAGCGTTCACAAACGAAGTAACAGGACCTCCTTGCGCTAAATATTTAGTTTTTCCACTGTTAATAGCAGTAAGAGCACCCATATTATTTTGGGCGGCTTTTCTGTTAACTACAAACTCTCCCGGAGTTAACATCGCTGGAACCGTATCTGTTCCTTTTGGTTTAAAAATAGACTGACCTTCAGAGGCATAAACTACTCCACCAAGAGCAAATGGAGCGAATCCTCCTGCTCCTCCTCCTGCTCCTCCTCCTGCCCCTCCTGCTGGAGGTCTTGGTGGATTCATAGCGTTTCCAGCTTGATTGCCTGCGGCGGCCTGCGCATTCTGCAGTGTAGTAATCAAACCCTGAATTGAAGCTATAAGATCCTGCATCTGATTTGCTTCTGCTTGATGAAGAGCCTGTGCTGCGGCTTGTTCTTCTTGATTTATCGCCCTTAAGTCATTTACCAACTTGTCTTCTCTTGTCGTTGACTCAAAAATCTTTTTCAATTCATCTTGATTTAAACCAAAGCCACGAGCTCTAATAGCTAAAGCGTTAGCCATCTGAGCCTGCAAGTTTTTGGATATATCTCCGCCAGTCATTCCCGGACGGAGTTCTATATCTTTAAGTCTATCAAGCAGTCCACCAACAGCACCTCTCATTTCATCTGGAATAGCATTGATATTGCCAGTAGCTAAGACTCTTTGTAAAGCAACAAAGTTCCTATCCATCTCTTGTCTACCTTCATTACTAGCAAAGGTAAACTCTTTTATGAGACCTTGAATCGTCTCCCTTTTTCCTCTTTCTTTTTCTATCTCGCCCATCACTGCAGCAGCTAGATCAGCCTGATCTGCCAAAGCCTTGAGGTTGTCTTTGAGTAGTTTAGTCTGGTTGTTTAGTTTTTTCTGCTCATTTTGAAGTTTGATTACTTCCTCAGTCTGGCCTTTATCAGCTTTGATTTTTATTTCTGCTGCTATTTGTTGCTGACGCTGCCTTTTTCTTTGTAGCTGTATTTCTGTGGCCTGAACGCCGCCTCCTACTAAACCTGCAGCCTGTAATGGTGCGTTTCTTTTGGCTTCTGCTCCACCGGCAACTTCAGCTCTTGTAAGATCTCTTCCTTGAGCTTGAGCTATTCTTTCTGCACCTTTAAGCTGAACATCAACTATCTTAGAGAAAGACTTTATCATTGCATTCTCTACTTTTATTACAGCATCCCCGAACTTGAATAAAGCCCCAAGATATTGATTGTGAGCCTTGGCTAATTCCTGAAGAACTTTTATCTGGCTTTCGTTTTCACTATTAACCATGTCTATAATTTCTTCTATTTCGCCCGGCTGCAATCCGTCTTCAAAGAACTTAAGTATTTCAGCTCTTACATCTGCATCTAAGCCACTAAGATCTATATTATTATCTGTTAAAAACTTTTCAATCTTAAGGTTTGAGGCTGTCTCATTTAGATTGTTGTCAAACTCCTCCAGCCCTTTTTCTGTTAGAACTTTTCTTATTCGCTCTGTCTCTTTTATGTTGTTTAACAGTTTTGCTGTTTCAGCCTGAACCCCAAACTGGTCTGCGGTTTGCATGGCTGCTGCTTCGGCTTCGGGCGTGATTGTGCCGGTCGCCAAGCTTCCAATTAGCTTATCGTTTTGTGTCTTATATTGTTTGACGCTGCCCGTCAAAGCTCCAAACTCTAACATTACCATGTCGAGCGCTCCGCCAAAATTCAACATTTCTGCGGCAAATAAATCAACCGCTTGAGCAGCTGCAAAAGATGCTCTAGCTAAGGCAATATCAGACCTCAGCTTCTGCTCTGCTAAAGCCTTCGCTTTTGCTTCAGCCTCAAGTCTTTCTCTGTGTCTTTTCTTATCTGCCTCAACACCGTCTTTGGCTGTTTTCATGGCCTTTTGCCGGATTAGCTGACTCTCCAAAGCAATAAGTTGTTCTCTCTGAGCTCTCGACATTTCGCTTTCCAAGACGCCAACCAGTCCCATTCTTTCTTTTGCCTCATTTTTCATTTGCCCAGTCATGAGCATCTGAATTGTTAATGCCTGATTTATCGCTGAACCCAGATCTTGGAATCCCTTTTCAATATCCTTATTAGCAAATATTTCGTCAACAGAGGCACCAGTCTTAGCCATTTCGTCAACAGCTCCGCTAATCCCCTTCCTTAGATTTTGTGCTTCTTGGAAAAGCGCCTGAGCCATCTCTTTCATGGCATCGACGCCCTGCTCCCTGACATCCTCAAAGACATCAGAAGCATCCATATCTTCTCTCATCTCTCCACTAAGACCCGCATCAAGATTTTGAAACGCATTGAAAGCAGCGGTTGCCTTAAGTGAAGATGTGTGGAATTTCTCAAATGTCGCACTTTGCCGCCTAAGCAAATCCATTCCTTCTAATTGCTCAAGTTCCATTTGTTTAGTTGCAACAGCGAGCTGACCAAGACCTTGAGAGGCATGATACGTGCTGGCTACAAGCAGATCGGCTGCCCCAGCTGTAGCCTCACTAGCAGTGGCAAAGCTTGCTCCCATTTCAGCTCCAGCAATACCAGCGGCAGCTACAATCGCGGCTGTGGCCAAGAATAAGGTTCCGCCAGATGCGATGCCAGCAGCAACAAATGCTACGGCTGCGACAACACCGGCAACAGTGCCTATAATTCCGCCCACCATACTTTCACGGGCTTCTGCTTCTTTCTGAAGGGCAGCGCCGATTTTAGCTTGAGCTTGTTCTAGGCTTACACCAACACCAGACTCTTTGAGGTCTTTCATGGATGATTCAAACTCTTTACCTAGTTCTTTAGCTTGCTCGCCTAAAGCTTTAGACCTCATGATTGTGTAAGTAAGCGCTATTGTGAGTCCGGTTAAGATACCGCCGGCAGCTGCTCCAGCTCTTGTATTGAGCATTTGAGCCGTTGTGTTTTGGTTAATCGCACCAGTATTCGCAACTTTAGCACCCGTATTTACTACACCTGCGGTTGTGTTTAAAACTTCGCCTGTTAGTCTAGCCAACCCTGCCGCTACCAAACCGTGCATACTCATAGCAAGCATACCCAGCATACCGCCAATCATAGACAAATCCATAATGAACTGTTTCGAGCTATCAGAAAGTCCATCTAGACTTTGGGCTAACATACCGGCAGCCATACCTGCCATCATGAGGTTGTTGCCCATACCAGCCATCATACCACCGCCTGCAGCTGCGCCCCCTGCAGGGGCTCCTCCTTTTACTGGAGTAACAGCAACATTTTGTAAGTTAATCCCCGCTTTCTGCGCGGCAGCAATAACCTGAGCTAGCTGTTGCTCAAGCTGCTCAATTTTCATTTCTAGCTCTGTTATTCTTTGAGGCGTATCTGCGAAAGCCGCACTGGTCATATTTATTGGCGCGATTCCAGCCTGAATGTTTTGGGTCATTTGTATGATAGCGGCATTTAGTTTACCCATGAACCCTGTAAAGTGTGTGATCGCGCTCATCCCTTTACTTAGACTGCTAGCCATTTGTGTCGCTGGGCCTTTAAGGATGTCAAGGTCGTCACTATTTTCGACTAGCTGAGTTGCAGTGGTGTTAAGAGCCGTCCCAAGTAGGCTAATATTAGTTTTAAGCGCAGATAAGTCATCGCTAGCCTCGTACATTCTTTGAGCTACTATTATTAGTGTGTGAGCCAGATTACCAATTTCATCTTTGAGTGAGCCCAAGTCATCACTCGACTCAGTAGTCAGTGTAGTATATGTTTTAAGCGCCTTGGCTAAAGTTTCTACATCGTCTTTTAATGTGTCAAATATCTTGGCTTTTGTTTTGAGTTCTGTCCCAAATGCCTTCATCTCGGTTTCTAACTGCTTAGCTGCTGCGGTCATAGGGGCTGTAAGGGCAGAAGAAAGTGATGTTCTTAAAGTGTCATCTATTGTGGCTAGTCCGGTAGCAAAATCTGCTGCCCCTTGCACAATTCTTTGTGTTGATGCTGACAGTTGTTCTCTAATCAAGTCATCAATGGTTGAAAACCCTTGGGCGAACGCTGCTGTAGATTGAACCACAGCCTCAGAAGCTGTCGCAAATGACTGCTTCATTGTAGTAATAACTGTAGGTATCTGTTGAGCTGTTTGATTTATAGCAGTAGCAAAAGGCTGTATAGCTGCAATTAGTTTATCATCTAGAGTCTGGAGGACGGCGAAATCGTCTACTGCGGCAGTGATACTGTTGTTAAGGGTGTTAATCGACGCGACCAAGTTCTTTGCAGCCTGACCGACTCCAGCCATCGGGTCTCCGCCTCCACCACTCATAGCTGCACCGAGAGGATTTGGACTGGTAGGACCTCCTCCAAAAGCAAAATGTTGGACTGGGCCTCCGCTATTAAAGTGGGCTACACCACTTTTGTTCATTCTATTTAGGTTGCCATAACCTATCTGTTGAGCAGATTTTTTATTTATTACATACTCACCGGGAGTTAACATTGCGGGGATAGTATCTACCGAACCGCCTTTGTTATATCCAGTTAATTTTACTCCACTTTGAGATGTATATCCCATAGCGTTCAAGTCGTTAAAAACTTTCCTTGGCATACCCTCAGAGCCAGTGAGTTGTTTTCTAGACCTTTTTAATTCGGCTTTAACGCCCATTACGTTATCGCCAAAAATTCTCTTGGCTTTTGGTAATATAGTCCCGAAAACGCCAGCAGGGAGATCAAAGGATTCACCTCCACCAGTGTGGGTTGCGCCTAGAAGTGCACCTAACACACCCTCAAATAAATAGCCTGACATAGTGCTAACTATCTGTTTATCGTTACGCAAGGGCTGTGCAAATTTATTAATGGTCTTTTCGTTTGTTTGCATAGCGGGAGGTATATCTAGTGCTCCAGAAGCTTCTATCTTGCCTATAGCTGATTGCAACGCAAAACCTAAACCATCACGCACACCACTATCCACTAAAGACTGCATACCACCTTTAACGTCAGGCAAACTTGGAGCAAAAACATCATACTGACCCGGACCAATTCTGGCTGTCATGCTTGCTGGACGAGGAGTCTCCTTGGGGGTCCTGCCTTCGGCAATTCTTTTCTTATGAATCATTGATATAATAGACGGATTTGTTATTTCCTTCGGCGGTCCGCCTCGAGATGTCAGTGGTCCATCGCCACCTTGCTGTGCGACCAAACCAATTGCCGATCCGACTCCTCTTCTCGGAGTGAAAACAACATCGGTGCTTTCTCCAGCCAAAGCGCCCAGTTTAGCTGCATCAAAACCAGCAACCTTATTTCCTCCTGCTGGAGCCCCTCTACCCGCTGTGCCATTAGTATAACCATTAACTTCAGCTAGTCTATTTGCGCCAATTTTATTTACAGAAGACTTTCTAATTACAAACTCGCCGGGTGTGAGCATGGCAGGAACGGTATCTCTATTTCCTGTGCCGGGAACATAACCACCCTTGTTAAAACCATGTATCCTTCCGCCTTGGTTCTTTCCTCCAATTCCAGCAAATCTACCGAAAGCAGGAACTGCTATCTGTCCAAGCTTAAATGCAGCTAGGGCTGTCAACATAGGCATCAACGGTTCCAAAGCATCGACAATTTTAAGTACAGACTCAGCTAATCTAATCGCGCCTTCCGCTAAACTTCTGAAGGTATCGCCGTCTGCTATACTACGAACTGTAGCGTCAAACTTTTCTTTAAGTTGTGCAAACTGGTTTCCAAGACCCTGTTGAGCAGTAGCGGCATCCGTTGCGGTAGAGCCCATAGAATTATTAGCCACAGCCAAAGCTTCAACGGATGTACTATATTGCTTGATAAGAGGAATAACTTTACCAATCTGCCTAAAACCACCAAGCTGTTCAACAATTTCATTAAATCTAAAGTCTCTCGGATCTAATCCAGATAACCCAGCTGATAGCCGTTTAATCGCTTCTAGGGGTCCAACAAATTTACCAGCAGAATCCTGCAGCACAATACCTAATTCTTTAAGAGAGTCTATTGTCTCTGTTCTCTGGATACGAGTAAAGATAGTTCTAAAACCGGTAGCGATTGTGTCTGCGGTTTCACGAGTTGTAGATCTAACAGATGTGAACAATGCAATCAATTCATTTAACTTACCGCCTGCAGCTTCAAATACACCACCAGTTCTACGAACAACAGATATAAGGTCAGCAGACTCAACAGCGAAGTTCTTAGATACGGCATTGATTGCGTCTAAGGCGTTTTCTAAAAACTTAGCCTCACTGCCCGCTGCGCGAACTTCTTTTCTAAACTGATTGATTAAAGCAACCGCACCTTCTGTTGTATCAGCGATATTATCAAAGGTAGCGGCTAAATCTGTCTGAGCTAATATTCTTAGAGACTTTGTAACTTGATCAGCGGCTAAACCAGCTTGTGAAAGTGTTCTAGCTGCGCCTAATATTTCCTCAGAACTAACCCCAAAAGTAGTAGCTAGATTAGTAACCTCATTACTTAAGGCTTGCAGCCCGCGAACGCTTTTACCAGTAACCTGAGAAATCTTAAGCATTTCTTTTTCAAACTCAACGGCTCTACCTACAGCAGATCCCATTGCGCGAGTAATACCTAAGAAGAAACCTGTAGCAAGAGTAATCGAGGCGAATCTTCTAGCTGCAGCACCAAGAGCAGAGCCGAAGCTTTCTGCGGATCTCGAAGCCCCTCTCAAATTTTTACTTACACTTTGTGCGGAAGCTGAGACCTTTGTGAGTTGAGCGTTAGCATTTGAAAGAGCTTGATTGTTTATTACAGGATTAATTTGTACATTTACGTTTTGAAGCTGCTGCTGCATTTGGTTGACAACCTGCCTAGTATTTCTAGGAGCTTGTAGCTGTAGCTGAGCAGTTAGTACAAATCTTGACATTTCAATCTCTCTTGTGCGGTTATAAAAAAAGGGGTAGCATCAATACTACTGTATTCATAACTACCCCTGTAAGACTGTCCAAACTTATATACACAAAATTATGAAACTTCCTCTGTCTTTTTAGGTCTTCCACGTTTTTTTGGTGTATTTTCCTCAACTTCTGCAGTTTCTTCCGTAGTTTCTTCTGCGGTTTCTTCTGCCTCGTCTTCTGGAACAGGTACAGGCTTTCCAGAGTCGTCTAGGAATGGGACAAAATCGTCTTCAACGAGCTCACCTTCTTCTGTGACTTCTTTGCCTTCTTTGTTGACAAAATAACGATCTTCAGCGTCTTGGTTCTTATATCCCTCATCTGTTCTATAAGCAACAAACCTAAAGTTTTCATCAATCAAATATTCATGGCCGTCTTCTTCATCTACGAAAATACGATGACCATCTTCATTCACTAACTGATTTTCTTTATTAGCAAAGTTATAGGCTTTCAGGAATTTGTTCTCTTCAAGACTATTGTCGTAGTTAGGATCAATTTCATAAATCAAAGAGGCTAACTCTCCAGCTGCTGCAGCCGCCCAAGGTTGATCTCCATCATCATCGTAATCTTTTAGGTTTTCCCAAACTGGAGTACGCTTATCTTCTTTGAGTACACATAGTGTTACCAAAGCATTAAACCTAGCATTGTCAGCCTGTCCTTCTACGGTATTTGAGTCAAGCATAGTTCTTTCAGCAATTAAGTTTCTGAATTTAGCTCTGGTCTTTCTCAAGTCCAAAGCAATTTCTTTAGCTTTATTGAGTGAGATACCACCCTTCTTTAGTTTGCCTTCTTGCTTTCCGATTTCAGTCAGTAGCTTCTTTTCTTCAGAGTCTTTAGCATCATCCCACAAACCCTGAGATCTCATATATTCTCCGAGTTTCTTTTTAAGAATAGCTCCACCCTCTAAAGCTTCACGAAACGCTCTATTATATTCAATCTGAGAATCTTTATATTCTTTAGTTGAGGGTCGCTTGACCCAAACTGTAACATCATTCTCGTTGTTATCTTTAGCGTTTACTTCACTTAATAAACTATGCTCTACTGCTTTTACATAATCATATGTACCGTATTGTAAAACGTCATATTGAAATTTAGCATTAGGAGATAAAAAATCTTCGTGAAATTTA
>Ga0208919_1000320_pt1 | contig 34888 bp, 50 predicted proteins | sample 4_EtaG_FD_184076 | JGI IMG/M metagenome (GOLD analysis project Ga0208919, IMG submission 184076) | Marine viral communities from the Subarctic Pacific Ocean - 4_ETSP_OMZ_AT15127 metaG (SPAdes) (version 3) | ecosystem: Environmental > Aquatic > Marine > Oceanic | place: Pacific Ocean | collected...
CCTGTTTCATAACGTATCGGTAAGATGTTGAAGAACCATTCTTGTAGACGTAAAGTTTTACGTCACCGTAAGTTGCACTGGTTAAATACACGTTTGACCAAATCAAATACTTTCCCGTTTCTCCCGGAGTCCATCTATAGTTGGTAGATGAATCAAATGCTGAATCAGTGTCCCAAGACTCTGTGTTAAAAATGAGTTTTGTCCATGCCCCGGAACCGATTGATTGAGACGCATCGTTGTATGCCGAAAAACTTGGAGTATTGTCTCCACCGAAACCAGTGGCAGTCCCACTGTTCGCTATCGTCACGCCACTTGGAATTGAGATGGTTGTCCCGCTAGTTCCAAGACTTAGCGTTGATCCGCTTTCTTTGTCGATTGCGTTTACGTTGATTGTTGACATTAGACGATCACCCAAGTTGAACCGCTAGACACGGTTATCGTGCCCGTTACCGAAATTGGTCCGGCGCTGACACCGTTGTAGTTTGCTGTGATGGTGTAGTCCTCACCGATGGCTATCTCATTCTCAAAAACAGTCGCCTCACCGTTCCCGCCTGATGCGCCCCCACCGATTGCGCCCCATGCAGTCGAGTACCCTTCAAAACCCCCTGTCGTTGTGTTGTAGCGGATGTAACCGGCTGACGGTGATCCATCGCGTTGTGCGGTCGTGCCTGACGGTAGCGCGCCTGATCCTGTTGCGGAGGTTTTGGCGACTACGGTTGAGGAATCGACAGCAACGTCTGCCCAACTACTGCCATCAAAGACGCGCATTCGATCTGTCGCAGTGTTGAAATACATATCCCCTGCCGTGAGTGCGTCACCGTCATTGTCTACCGTGGGATCGCTAGAGTGAGCGCCCAAGTACACATCATCGAAGTTATCCGCCGCGAGTTCTGCCGCCGCTTGCGCCGCTTCTGCCGCTGTCTTAGCGGTTTCTGCCGCGTTCTTGTATGTGAGTGCGTTTGACTCTGAGGTGGCCGCGTTTGTCGCTGACGTTGATGCTGACGTTGCGGAGGTTGATGCGTTACTGGCTTGCGTGGTTGACGTTGCCGCATCTGCGGCTGTGCTAACTGCGTCTGCCGCCGTACTCACTGCATCCGCCGCTGTGCTTACTGCATCCGCCGCCGTGCTTACCGCGTCTGCCGCTGTCGCGGTTGCGTTTGTGGATGATGTGGTCGCGGAAGTAGCGGAATTGGTTTCCGATGTCGCCGCCGCCGCCGCACTTGCCGCCGCCGCTGTCGCTGAAGCCGCCGCGTCAGTCGTAATCCCGTCTACCGCATCAGCGGAGTTCTCAAGAGCGGTTCCACCAGAATTCCACTTCAGTGCTTTCCCTGCTGACGGGAGCGGTAGATACGTGCTTGTAGTCGAATCCGATACAGGCATCTGCATCGCTCTGTCGATTTCTTCTTGAAGTTGCTGATCGACTTGAGTGAGTTTGTCCAACGCCGCTTCATGCGTTTCGGCAGGGAATGTGTCATAGGGAACGTAGTCAACGGTCTGCGTCTTAGGAACGATGCGGCGGATAACAATCTTTGCCGCGCTTGCGGGGGCTGTAGTAAATACAACCGTTGCTGTCGATCCTACTAACGTAACGCTGTAATCTGAACTTGACACCGTAGAGTCATCAACAGACACATCGACATGAGAGGAATCCGTTACAGGGTATGTAAGCGGATAACTCGTCTGAGAGCCATCACCAGTGAAGGCATCTCTGTTATTGGTGGTGCTAATAGTCATTTATCATGTTCCTGATGTTCTCCGCTACAGCCTGATCGTCCTGTGTAATACGTAATAATGGGTGGCTTTGAAATGGGGCCAAGCGTCTTGTAGCCCTAATGTCTGATTCAGATACATCGCCGCCTTGAATCAATCTTGAAACGGCTTGCGCGGTGGAATTCAAATCACTAACAAGCCCTTCTGTTGGGCCGAACACATCTCCGTGCCAATTCCGCGAGTAGTACCGAGTGATTTCGTGTCCGCCCAATGGATTAAAGCCTAAGAAATTCCCTGTGGCTTTCTCTGATATCGCTAATATATCGGCCAAAATTCCTGTGAATCCGCTTCTGTCATACGCCTCTCTCAAAAATCGCGTGTAGTTGTCAGAGGGGTCAACCCACTCACCTTTGTGCATGTAGTGTTTAAGTTCAAACACTAACCCGCCCATAGCAAGCATCGTTATCATTCCCGCTAGTGCGTTTCCATCCCCCGCCGCAATAAGTTGAGTCTGCGGAATAAATATCCTGTTAAACGCCGCAAAAGAGAACGACTTGAACTGCCCAACAACTTTTCCGGCTATTGATCTTGACCAAAGAGGGAGATCGCCCGCGCCGGGAGTCACGACACCTGTATCTGCTTCACGCTTTAGGATTGCTCGCATGAAGTCAACGACTGGAAGTTCGTCGCCAAGATCGTTGACCCATTTGTCAAGGTTCGGGATTCTTACTCCGTCAACAGTCTCGCCGTGCTTGTTAAAGTTAGTCTTGAGTTCGTCAAGAATCTCGTCGGAGATGCCAGACTTATTCAGTTTGGCCCTTCTGGTCTTGGAAAGCCTCAGAGTTCCTGTTGCGTACCCAAGAATCTCGTCCATGTAAAGAAGTATCTGCAACTTCTTTGCCATGTCATTCCAATGATTCATTCCAGAAATTTTGAAAGTTATGTCTGCGCCTTGATCTAACTTTCTTGCCCAATTCCTTTGGGGAATGAGGTCATCATGCTGTTTAATAATGTGCGCTCTGTCGCCCGTAAGGATTTCTGCAACCACGCTAAGTCGGTCTAACTCTTTACGAGACAAAGAGCGTAATGCGGGGTTTGAGGCCAACTTCCCTATCAATGACAGGGTTCGCCCTAGTCCGCGCCGACCAACAATCGCGCCAACGTCTGTCATGGACGGGATTAAAACGCCGCCCATAAGACGCATCACGTTAAATGATCTAAGGCCTGCCCCTACATCGTTGTAAATGCTGTTAAAAGAGGTTCCAACCTTGCCATGCTTACCCTGCAAGACGTTATACACACCTTCAAACTTTTCCCTCAAGCGACGATGATCTTTTTCAATGGCTCGACGCGCTTTGATGTTAGGTTCCGCTTCGATTAGCAGTCGATACCCTTCGTCAATCTCTTTTAGGATTTTTTCGGGATCATCAAGCCCTTCTCTTTTAAGATGAAGTAAAGTAATCATCTCTTTGTCGTGAGCATCAAACATTTCATTGATGCCCGTTCTAACAAATGCAACTTTGCGTCCATCTCCCGCATCAACAGCGCGGAAATTCTTTGAGCGCAGTTTGAGTTTTCTTTCTTTGGTTCTTTGAGAGCCGGGAACTACGATTGATTTATCAAAATGCGCGTTATGACGCTGAACAATCGTTTCCCACGTTTTCTCAAGAGACTTTCTTAAAACTTTTTCATCAAGCGTATTGCCCGCCTGATCCTGTAGATCATCTATGGCGGTCTTGATCCACAACTGCTTGTTCTCAAACATGCCAACAGAATTCCAGATAGTAGGCATGTATCTGGTATCACCAAACGGGATGGAATAACCTTCCCTCTCTGGAATAATTGAGGTTTTTCTTTCCTCAATCATCTGCTCTCGCGCTTTTACCAACCTATCAAGTCGGCTTTGGGCGGAGCGGTCTTTTGCTTTGAGTTTATTCCTCGCGGTTGTTAGGCTGTTTAAACGCTTTTGTACGTCATTGCGTTTTGATTCAACATCCCTTATCCGCGCAGAAATAGTTTTCTGAACTTCAATGTCTTTAGGCTTTCTCTTGCGTAACGATCCTAGTTCTTTCGATAACGCCTTCTTTTCGCCCTTGAGTTTCTGTATCTCAATGTTCTTTTCAGATATCTGCTTATCGTTGCGCTTCTTTCCTTTAGCCGCGTTGATATCTTTTTCAGATTTCTTGATTTTATTGTCTAGCAGTTCAATTCGCTTTGTCATGGAGCGAATTTCGTCTGCGTTAGCGGCGGGGATCAGCCCCTCTTTTGCGTAAGCCTCTTGGAGCGGCTTTCTTACTTCATCTAACTGCTTGACAGCGGTATTGATGGCATCAAATTTTGACGGATCATCGTACCGATACGCTCTTTCAAACAATTCATTGAGTTCCGTGTCGGAAATTTTATGTTCCCGCATCGCTTTTTTAAGATCAGACCATATTTTCAGCCGCTTGATCTGAACAACAGCAAGATCAGATTGAATTCTTGCCTCAACAGGAACACTGCTTGGAAGAAAATCATCCATCTTGCGGAAAAATGGAACCCCAATTAACCGCTCGGTAGTTTTTGCAAGATAAGGAAGCCGCGCCATTGCCAAATCAGCAACCGGAGTCATCCTTCTGAACCATCTGTAAAACCAGCGCCCTTTTACCTCAAGCATCTCATTCTCTTCTTTGAGCATCAGCGCGTATTTTTCAGACTCGTCTATCTCTCCCGCCGCGTGTCTTGCGTTAATTGATTCCAAGACCTCTGGACGCGAATAGGAAGTAACCTGTTCACCGTTTTGAAGAGCCTTAAAGTCCGTGTCCAGTTTTTCAACGACAGGCGCAAGATCGGGTGGCAACCTTTTACCAAACGCAACACCCATCGCCCCCGATAAAAATGCCTCTGCACCTACGTTGTATAGAGATTCTTCAAGAGTTCGGAAGTCATGCAGATTATGTAAAGCAACTTCTCTTGCCGTGCCTGTGGCGGCTCCCGCTAGACCCCATTTGCCTAATCTTGCAAGCCATGTTGCCCCTTTTATTGGGGCGCTTGCCAGAACAAACGCCCATTCAGCGGGGTCGGTAATCGTCCCCAACGCATGAGCGGCAAGAAGTTGGCTTGCTCCCGCGTTCTGAATAATCTCTCTATTGCGCTTTTCTAGTTCAGCCCGCTTTAAGAGCCATCTCGCTTCGGATTCGTTTGTCGCGTCAATAGTTATCATCTGCTCAAACAAATCAGACGAAAACTCAAATGAGTTGAATGTCGGCTTAATGTAGTCCCCATGCTCGTTATAACGAGTCATCGGGCGTGGGCCTAATTCATCCTGTATCGACCATTGACCAGAGATATACTCATTCTGGCGCACAGCCTTTGCGACATCTGCAAAGACCTCTTCGTCTTCAACGGGTTGAGGGAACGCCATCAAAGGGGATGACGTTACCGGAGTCAGTTTAAGGGGCATCGGGTGCTATTCGCCCGTTTTGAAGCAACCAAAAATGGTAGTTGCCTCTTTGAATATCCATCTCCTTTATCGCCACTTCCTTGTTTGGATGATTTGGATCGTTGATGTACGCCTTTGCAACTTCTTCAAACATTTTCATCTCGTTGACGTAGACAAGTTCCTTTTGAGTGGTGGTTGCGGCAGGGGTCATAATGTCATCGCTTAATGACAACTTCTTCCACTTTCCTAGCGGGCCTCCGTATTCGCTAACAAGCATGTCAAAGGATTCTTTGCCTTCGTTTGCGGCGGCGGCTTCGCCCATGCTCTTCCTCAGTTTCGATTCTGCTTTGCCAAACTTAATCTCTGCATAAACGAGTTGGCTAGGCTTGGAAGCCTCAACAACAATATCCCCTTCGGCTTCAGCCGCAGTCAGAACATCCTGCTCTGACCGAATGTTGATCGCAATGGGATTGCCCTCATACACAAGCCTGTAGGTGGGGTCGGTTGGATGGTACTCAGCCAATTCAAAACCCACTTTGTTTGGCTCAAACCTTTGGCCTGTCCTATCAAAGATTTCATCAAGCACTTCCCGCTTATGGACTTCGATCCACATGTTTTCCGTGCTTGGAAACGGGATGTTGCTATGAACTGCATAGGGCGACATGTACATCATCTGAGGCCCATCAGATTCTCCCGTTGCTACGTAACCCCACACTTTGCCAAGATTGTTAGAAACCATACGCACTGCTGTTTCATGGTTGCCTTTAAAGCCCTGCTTGTATAGTTCTTCCGCTTGGGCGAAAACGCTTTCGGCTACGTAGTAGTCATCCAAGTCAATGCCGTAGAATTTGTTTATCTGCTGTTCAATTGACTCACGGAATTTCTTTTTATTGTTGTCATCGTCTAAAAAAGTAGTCGCTTGTTTAGTCCAGTTCTTTGCCATTGCGTCAGTGTGGCGCAACCAAAGATCAGCAGTGGTCGCTGTGTCATACGAGTTTTCTTTTACAAACGCATCAAACTCGCTCAACCCTTGCGGCGGCGCTCTCAGCCCAAGAAACTGAACAGCCGATACTGCTGTGGCAATATCCTCTAACTTGTCTTCTCTTGGGTTATTGATAAGCCTTTTAATTTCTAGCGTCAGCAAGTCGGGAACCCAACCGCCACCACCTTTCATTAACTGCTTGCCTATCTGTAGTCCCGCGACCAACCCTTCCGGTGTTCGGATGTCAATTCCTTGCGATGCAAGAGATTTCTCATACAGATCGTTAGCGACTGGAATATCGCTAGGATACCAATTGTTTTGAGCAATACGCTGTAAAGACTCTAGTTCGGCTTGTCTTAACTCTTCTTCTGTTTGTGCGCTAGCCCTTGCCGCGTACTCGCTACGCAAATTTTGACCAAGATAATTAAGAATCTGTATGCGCTCCGCAGGGAACAGTCCAGTTTCTTGATCTAATTCAAGTCTGGCTTTTTCTATATCTTGCTGTATTGCGTCTAAAGAATCGTATTCTTCGCCAGTTAAATACTTACTCGCGTACAAATTTTGGGTTGCAACAAACTTTTCGTTTTGTGCTGTGATGGCGGCAGAAGCACTCATGTCGCGTGAGGCTTTTTCTTTGCGGAGCCTGTCGTATGTTTGGCTCATCGCGGTATCAACAGCCGCTTGATACTCTGCTTCAGAGGTAAACACAGTGCCGTCTATCGGCATGTTGTTTAACTGCTCTTCATGCTCAATCGCTTGTGCATAAGTTTGTATTTCCAACTCCCCAACAGCGGCGGCAAGAACCGCAGTGCTTTTTCTTAGGGCAACACGCTCAAGCGCCTCTATCTGAGTTTGGCTGTAAAGAGCGTTTTCTTTGACAATTTCAAGATGCTTTGCAATATCCCCAAGACTTTCTGTTTTAAGAATTGAGTCTCTTGTGCTTTTAAACTCAATGTTTGTTCTGTAAGGGTCAACTTGCAGGGCCGCGGCTTCTGGCGTTGATCTACCAGAGTCAATTAAGTCTTGGTAAATTTCGTCTACTACTTCAACGCTGTTGGCATTTTCCAATCTTTGCTTGATAGCATCGCCCGCCCGCTCGTTTTCTTTATCTAAAACGAACTTGCCAATCTCTTCGTTGACGCGGCCATCAATGCCTGTTCGATACAGGCCAAACTGGTTCTTCCCTGCTTGGGTACGCAACTGGTATTTATCAAGAATACGCTCTGCAATATCTTCAGAGTCGGTCTTGTACTTGTCTTCAAGCTCAAGGTAGGGGTAGGTATTTGTTTCGGGGTCATACGTCTTCCCGTTCAAAACATTTTGACCGTACCACTCTCCCGCTAGAGCGTTCTGATACTCTTGGGATGCCGCCTTTGCCGCTTGTATGTCTGCCTTTACAACAGCGTCCGCGTAAATATTTACTGACTTATTTACAGCACTGGCTATCGCGCCCCATTTGCGATCTGCCGCTCTCGCAATGTAGGAGTAATCAGTCGGCATGTTGCCCGATACTCTGCGGATTGCAGGTCTACGCATGGCGGGAGCATCGCGGAGTACCGCCCTTTGCGTGGGCATCCGCGTATCGTGACGTTCAGAATAAGTGGGTAACTTCATCTTTTAAGACCACGATGAGAAGGATGACGTATACGGGCCAGAGAACGATGAACCGTATGAAGAATATGCGACTGTTGGCGCGGTTGCTGTCGGCGCAGGTGAAGAGAATCCACCGCCTTGCGCCCACAAACCTATGCCGCTTGATACCGCGTTACTTACGGCTCCCCACATGGCGGCAGAGGCGTTAGCGGCCCCCGCTTCTTCAGCGATATCTCCCGCACGTTCCATAGCAACGGCTCTTGCAGATGCGTCAGCCATAGCAACTTCCGCCTGTAGTGATGCGTTAGCCACCAATACTTCTGCCTGTTGATCCGCCTGTAGGCGTGTAATATCCCGCCTGTCTCTACCCTCAGAGGCGATAGTCAGAAGCGTCAACTTCTGCTTGTTAATCATGTAATCGCGTCTGCGAAAACCCTCTACGACCTGTGAGTTGAGGTGGTACTGAGGCGAGCCAAGTTCAGCGACGAATCCTGTGGATGCCGCCATAGCGCGAATCTCTCCCGCTAACGCTCCTTCTGAGGCTTTGTGAAGTCTTAAATCTTCCTCGCTCTGAATCGAAACATGAGCAAGATTGTTAAGCGTGGCTCTTTCGTGAGCGAGAGCATTTGCTTCGCCTACCTCAAGAACTGCGGCGGCATTGTTGTGCGCCGCGCCTGTGATTGCACCCGCGTTAATTTCCGCCACCTGCATCACATCTTCGGCATTGGCGTAGTTTGCTTCTTTGGTTAAGCGGCCCGCCAGTCTGTGGGCAGAGGCTTGCTTGCTTCCCGCTAACAGGGATACCCCTGCATTAGCAATCGCCGCGATAACTAAAGGATTAGCCATTGCTATCCCCTATTAACTTCGTAGTCACCAAACACAGAAGTGATCTCGCATGGAAGTGGTAAGTCTTGCTTGATCTCAATTTGAGCGTACTGGTCAAATCCTGATCCCCTATATTCAAGATCACCCGTAACTAACGCTTCAGCCCTATCCATTGAGGTAGAGGGATGGCGCGTTGGTTTCCGGTAACCGTTTATTATTGGATGGGCAGAACTAATCATCCGCGCAATGATCTTTGACCATCGCTTTTTCTGCCCTTGATCTGTTCCATCGTCAGCCGTTTCCATTGGAACGGTCTTGAGTGTGCTTGTGAACGGAAGCCCCACAACAATAGTTGAGGCAAGCCGCGTAAGCGTTATCGCCCCGCTTGATACAGTAAGGTCGGGATGCGTGGCTCCGTCCGCCAGGACGGATACCGTCTTTCCTTCAAGATGGGAAAGCCCGCTTACAGAAGCGGTAGCACTGCCGGAATACGATAAGGCGGAGTCCACAGCGATATCCCAATCCACTCGTTCAATCGTTCTGATGGTTCCCGATGTATTGGTTCGCTTAACGAGAACCCATGTTTCATCAATAGTGTCGTTGGGGATCGTGACAACAGACTCAACGGTTCCATCCGTTACGTGTCTTGCCCAACCCACTGTTTTAAAGTCATCACTGTCGAGCAGAGCCGGATCAGCGGTCATCGACAGTAGCGTTCCATCCGTTCTCACGCACCAAAGGATCGTGTACGGATACAACTGGTACGACATGGAGATGATGCCCGATGTCGTGACATGCTCTGATAACCATGACAGGTCATCAGAATCATAAAGTTCTATATTCGATGCCGCCCTTTGCTCGTAAGTTCTGACCTGTCTACCAGAGCCTTGCACGAATACAGAGAAGCGGCCCATCTGTTCCGGCTGAATATGTCTGCCGCCGTATGAAGACATGCGAGAAGCGAGAGGCAGGTTACTGGAGGATAGATACTGATTTGGCAGTAGCCTATGCTCACCACCAGATGTTCCGATAATCAGTACCCTTCCCGAATGTAGCCATTGAATCTTCTCTTGCCTGTTAGAAGCAAGCACTAACTCAAGAGGGTCATCTGCCGCAGGGGAGGCCGGAATGGTGAACGCCTCAAAGTCGGCGGCTTTCGATGCCCACAGGGTTTGCGGGTCTTTAGTTCGCCCGCCAAACCACAGGCGTTGCTCAAAGAACACGGTAGTCAGCGGGAAGCCATCTGCGTGTCCGTCAGAGTTACTATCCCACGGTGCGCCTGTTAGTGACGGCGTTGCCAATGTCCAACTGGCCGCTCCCGTTCTTGAGAGTTTGCGTGGCTTAAATCCAGAATGAACGATGTACATAACATCGTTGGCTTGGGCGAAATGTAAATCCCATATCTCAGTCTGCGACCACGGAGAGGCAATCTCGTAAGTGCTACCGCCCGATGTAACCTGTGCGCCGTCTGTATAAAAGCGGATGTACAGGTCGCCAAACTCAAGCACGTATGACTCGTCACGCGAAAAGACAAACGATATCAGCCGCGTTGACTTCGATGAATCCTTGACGGTATTGATGTACTGCATACCGCCTCTTCGTCGCACCCCGCCATGGGGATCAACGATAAAGTTCTCTAGGGTTTCACAACCCTTTCGATACTGGTCTGTATCAATACGACCCCACAGTTTGCGAGAGATTTCTCCCGAACTGAAGTCCGTAATAATCCGTTGAAGTCTAGCCACGGAGAGCCGTAAATCGAGATTCAGATGTTAATTGTTTAGATGTGCTTTCCAGAGCATCAGTGGTTCTCGCCTCATCAAGCGTTCCGTTATACATCGCCTCAATGTTGGCAAGAGAAGTATTGGATGCAGATATGGAGTAAGCGATCTCTAGCGCGAGTCGATACACGATCACGCTGATAACGTGAGCATCCAACAATGATTCAGATACGTCCGATGAGACATACTTCACAGAAAGCGTGGCTTGGTCGGACAGGATATCCCTGCCCTCAACCGACCAGTTATAGTCAGACCCCTTTCCTTCGGGATACGCTCTGATTACTCTGAGGCAATCATTCGGCAGTCTGAACTTGTACGAGTATTCCGATACGGGAGTGTCTGCAAGCAGGGCGCATGTTGCCCTTTTGGTAGCGCAGTTCCACGGGTAACTTTTCAGCACAAACTGTTTTACCCCGTCATACGCTTGGTTGACAGTCTTGGCTTCTAACGTGTTGTCAGAGAATGATGTAATACGATCCGCGCCAATAACAATCAGCGCACGATTGGCGATGTCTACTTGACTTGTCATAGTAAGAAAGGGGGCGAGTTACCCCGCCCCCTCAGTGGCTTACTCGTTACACTCAATTTCAACCACACGATCCTCGTCTATACGAGTCGCGGCGGCACTGAAACGGAGATAAACGTGGTGGGCGAACGACTTGTCAGCACGTTCAGCGATCTTGGTTTCCACATCACGACCAATAGCAAGGCCGATAGCATCCTTCTGGTAAGCCAGACAGGAGCGAGTCGTGGAGGCAATAGCCAGACGCTCAGAGCGAATGAACTTAAAGCCCAAGAAGGTATCAAACGAACCGGAGACAAGAGCCTTGACCGTGTTGTAGTCACTCGATGTGACTTCGGTCGTGGCAAGCAGGTCTTCCATCTGCTCCGAACCACAGATGAGGTAGCGGTCGTTCTCAGGAACTTCCTTTCCATCCATCATCTTTTTCGCCGCACGGAGTTTAGCGATGGTCATGCCCGCAGAACCGTGAGCAATCGTATTGCCCGCCGGGAAAGCGACGGCAGAACCCGCACCATCCGTGGAGTTGGCTAGAGCCGCACCGATGACAAGATCATCCCAAGCGCGATTCATTGCACCTGCGCCAACCTGAACGTAAGAAGACTTGGGATCGACAAGCATACGCAAGGTATCCTCATCATCCACCAAATCGCCCCACTGCCAATCACGCATGGTGACAACCCGTCGTGAATGAGGCACTTCCAAGATTGGAGTGTCGGTATGGCGAGTCGTTTTCTCAGCCGCATCTACGTGGCCGAGCCGCTCAAAGTTGTGTTTTTCACCTGTGACAGCAACGTTCCGTACAGTGTTCCGCAGACGACCTTCCATCTGCTTTGCAAGAAACAGCACGTTAGATTCAAATTGCTGTACAAAGGCGTTACTGATTGTATTAGCCATTTTTGACTTTACCTTTGTGAGTTAATTGAAATTGACACTGACGGCGCGGCTACCTGTGATACAGACCGTTCCTATCTATTTACGTCAGACTAGACGCGAGAAGAACACTGGACGCTTACGCGCTACCCACTGCCATCTCAAATAATTTTGCCCTCTGGTCGATAAGGCTCTGCCTTCGCGGATCAATTTCATCCAACGAAAACAGTTGTTCTGTAAGTTCCTGTGCGCGATCCATCGCTTCCCTTGTAGTCATAGAGGCACTCTTTGTGCCTTCCATCTTGGACTCTTCAAGTCCTTTGGAAAGGGAATAAAACAACTTAATCATCTGTGGATCGTTGCCCGCGCCAGAATCGTTAAGGTAGTCAACCAGACCGCCTACCTGTTCGTCTAAGAAACGAACCGCTTTCTGCGCGAGGTCTACACGCGAGTCATAAGCGCGGCCCCATTCTTCTTTGAGATCGCTGACTCTTGCTTCCTGTGCGGAATCCCGCTCCGCTTGGTATGTGGTTTCCTGTTCTGCCATCCACTCACCGAGAGCGGTGGCTTGATCTTTGGTGAGGTTTGCTTTGTGGAAGGCTTGGGAAAAATCAGGTTGATCTATCCCGTATCCATCAGGCGCGTCCGGCCTTCCCAATTTACCCCACATCTCGCCCCACTCTTCTTCTGTAGTCGGGGTGCGATAGACGCTTGGCACTTGCGTCATGCGATCATTGAACTTTGCCCACTGATCTTCTGAGGCATCATCAGAGGGAATCTGTACGCTTCGGCCTATCAACCCTTGTGCGTTGATAAACTGATTCGCAAGATCAGTCACATCCTTTACGTTAGACATTGCCGGATGCGATGCCACATCTTCTGGCAATCCATCCGTCCAAGTGCTTGCGATAGTTTCCGTTTCAGACTCAGTTAATATCTCGTCCGCCATGCTTCACTAACTCCTTTATGTATGACACCATTAAACGCCTACCTTCATTAACAAGGGTTTCATTGATGTCTCCCTTGACGTATGAAGGACTCATAAGCACATCATCCAGATGCTTTAGTACCTCTTGGCCCGCCTCTGTGCGGAAGGCTTCGTAAAACAACCTAGCCTGTTTGTCCATTCATCTGCATCTGCATTGCGGCTTGCTGTTGTGCTTCTTGTTCTTGCTTGAGTCTCTGTACGTCTTTGGGGCTACGGATGGCATCAGCGGGGATACCAATGCGGTCGAGTGCGATGCGGTATGCTTTTTCCACATCCATCACGTTGACCACACTTTGATCCAACTGTCCAAGCGTCATCGCAACTTCAACGGCGCGTTGGATAGATTGAATGTCTGCAAGTCTCTGGCTTCTCGCAAGCGGACCTTGATACTCAATATCAAGATCAGCGTCATACCCTGCGAGGATTTCCGGCATCTGTTTAAACTGACCATTTCGGTACATCAGGCCGAAAGCGCGTTCAATCAGAGGATTCAAAAACTCTGACTGAAGCCTTCCCATCGTTGGGCCTAAGACCCGTTGCATCAGTTCGTAACGAATCTGAACTTCCGTTGCTGTCGCGTTAGGACGCTCTGGAATGTGCAACTGATCTATGTGGTAGATCGCACGGATGGAGTCTCTTAACTCCTGTGATTTGATCTGTGCCGCGTTCCAATCTGTGTAGTTGGTTAGGGGTCGGATCGCGCTTGTGTCACGTACATAGGTAACTGCACCCGCCTCCATGTGTAAATCGGAGATGACACCTGTTGCGGTTGCCATCATGGGCGGGTCAATCGACTTCTCCCATGCCGCGAGTTCGTATCGCTTTGCTTCGTTGAGTGTCCTGATGTCAGGACGGGCCATCAACGCGGGAGAGAATCCATATACGTCATTGGAAATCTTTGACCAACGTGGAGTAAGGTAGGGATTCTCAAAGTAACCCCCCTCTTCCAGAATCTCCCTATCCTCTACCGCTATCCAACAGGACTTCCACGGCTGATCAGGCATGGCCTTCTTGTACTCCACTTCCCCTGCGGGTGTAACCGCATGAAGAATTCGATGGGTACGGTCAGGATTCTTTTCAAGGTCTGCTTTGATGCGCGGCGTGGACACATTGGGCCACCGTTGCGCTATCTGTCTTGCAGACATGCGGCGTTCATGGAATACAGTGTCCACCACACCGGAATAATTCTCATCAATCGCAACGCCCGACATGTGACAGACCATGAAGTTCAAGCCTTCATTCCAATCAACGTACATGCACGACGTTCCAAAGCAAGTAAGGTCTTGGTATAACTCGTTTACCTGCGTGTCAAAACTGGAATCTGCGAAAGCGGTCAGCATCCTACGGCGACAGTCATCTAACCATGCGGAGGCTTCAGCATCGTCGTTGAGTTCAGCCTCACGGAACCGTAATTCAAACCATACGGATGCGGGATTCGTCACTGCACCATGAATATGTGAGGCCAACAGGTGATTCGCGTGGATTGCCGTCGAATCATAGATGTGAACCGTGCGGCTCTTGTCACCCTGTATTCGTATGGTGGTGAAATCACCCTTGTGCGGAAGCACATAGGAAGCAACTTCCTCCCATAGAGTCAACCAAGATGATCGGTTGCCCTCAAGCGTTTCAAAACGCTTAATCAGTTCTTGAGCATTAGCCATTATTCAGTAGCCTGTAGCGCATCCCATTGTGTTTTCGGCATCCAAGCCTTTACCCCTGCGGCAGTAGCCGCCGCCTTATTGGGATAGACTTTGCCGTTGACTGTATCCACGACTTGCGCTCCTTCAGTCAGCGTACTGGAACCCGCATAGGGAGTCGTTGGTGTAGCGGAAACAGGGGTCAACACAGATGGAGAGGTTTCCTCTGTTACGCCAGAGGTCAGTACCGTGCCGGAGATTCCCGCGCCGCTTGCCACGCCCAAATCTGCGGCAGGGTTTTGTGCGGCAAGAGCCGCCGCTGTGGGAGCGTTGACTGCGGAAGAACCTGATGATCCCAAGTCGAGAGAAGCAATGTAAGCGTCAAGATCAGAAGTGATCTGATCGACATCCTGTTGTGCAGAGGATGAGGATGAAGACGAGCGACTGCCGCCTCCGCCACCTCTCGGCGCGGCAGGTTTATCAGCACCCGCAAAGTCAGCATCAAGTCTTCCGGCGGCGTTATATACACCCGCATTTGCTAGAACACGTACCGCCTCATTTCTCCGCCATTGCGGTGACTTTCCTTCGTAATCCCCTTTCCCTGCGTTAAGATCGTTGATCTGGTCAACGACTTTTTTACCTGCTTCACTGGCTTTTCTAGGGTTGAAGGCAGTTGTGTGACTTCTTTCTTTGGCCTTTAGGTAAGCCTCTTCTGCAATCTCCGCTTGAGTTACGTTAGTGCCTTTGCCAACATTGATGCTGATATTTTTGCGACCACCGAAAAGACTTCTCGGCGCGTAACTTGGGTCTTCCTCTTTTCTTACGGCGTTGTAACGTCGGGATGCTAGTGTTTGTCTCCATCTATCCCATGGGCCATCACTGCCACCCGCGTTGCCACCTTCTGCTCCACCCGCTCCTGCCATAATATTTTCCTCCCTCTCCTATGAGAGGCTTCTATGTACCTTTAATTTTTTGACGGTGCTGAACCCACCGATGTTTGCTACCTGATCAATGGCTAATGCGAAATAACGAAACGCATCAGCCCCGTGTGATGACCAATCGTGTACAGGCTTGGCGCGATACTCTCCCTTCTTATCGTCATATTCGCGGCGATAGTTAAAGAGCGCGTCGAGTCCACCCTTGCACTCGTTCTTGTCAAACCAACATCTATGAAAAATGGTACGGGCGGCGTTGATGCCATCCGCGATAGGAAGTCTTGGGATCACGTTGAAGTAAATTCCCATCTGTGCGGCGATCTCATAGCGGGATCGTCCTGTTGATAACTCCCTCACCTTGAGATCGTGCGGCCCCCAATGCTCCCCATAGATATAGGGGCGTTCCTGAAGGGTGCGGATGTAGTAATCCAAGCCCTGCCCCTCATCTTGGAAGTATTCGATGAACCGAATCTCATGGTGGACGAACTGTACGAACCAGATTGAAGTCGCATCCCCGACACCGATATCCCAAAAAGTATGGACAGGGATCATGTTGTCGTATGGAACCTTACCTACGCGGCCCTCATCTTCCGCCTTCTTCATCTGGTCGGCGTAATAGGCTCCGCGGACGGTAGACGTAAACTCTGCCTCTAACTCCTGAGAGAATTCTTCGGGTGTCATCACCCTTCTCAGTTCCTCTACCTCTTTCTCAGCGAGTACCCCTGCGGTCTTCCACGGGATATGTATTCTTTCCCATTCGGGATCAGTCTCAGCAAACTCCCACTTCTCCCAAAAGTCATTCATCTTTCCATTGGGCGTTCCGGTGAACATGCACCATCCCAATCTGTCCGCGAGAGTGGGTCTGACCACCTTGTTGAAGGCATCAGACGGGAACATTCCGTACTCATCCAACACAATCCCATCAAAGTACAAACCTCGCAGAGAGTCAGGATTGTCAATACCAAATAACTGAATACGTGATCCATTCGGGAAGTCGGCTCTCAGTTCGTTTTCCATGTACCGCATCATGGGGATGTCTTTAGTGAACTGTTTGACGTTATCCCAAGCGATCCGTTTTGCTTGCCGGTATGTCGGAGCCACGTAACCGAAACGTGATCGTCCATCTGACGCGGACAATGCCCCTACAATTAAGTGATTGACTGCGGCGGTTGTCTTGCCCGACCTACGGGCGGCGGTCACTACCACGAACCGCTTGTTCTTCAACGCCTCATGTATCCACTTCTGATGGTCATAAGGCTTATAGGGAATCCGAATGACTTTATTCATCCCATTTGAATTCCATTTTGAGCGGCGCGTCTTCCGCTGTAACCTCCACTGCCTTCACCTGTGGGATGAGGTACTTGGCAACATCCTTGTGGCACTCAAGCCTCACAGAGAGCGGTACAGAGGGGTCTTGAGCCACCCCCGCTATAGCCACAATCGGGTCATAGTTCGGGAATAACTCGTTTATTTTTTCCAATATGGCGGCACGGTTCTTGCCTTTGGTGACTGAGGTTGACACCTGTGCCTGTGGCTTTAGGAATAAGTCCTTTGCGGGGAGTCTCCACAGTGCCTTCCCTGCTTTCCCACCACCTGTCTTGATGACATTGAGCCTTTTGGCGGCTTCATAGATCGCGCTATGACGGAACCCGTACTCGTTTAACCTCTTCTGGATGTCAACTGAAAGATGCTCTTCACCATCCGATAAAATCTCCATCATGTGGGTCATAGCCTTTTGCACGCGGGGTGCTGGCTTGGTATCATGTGTCATATCGGGTAACTGGTTGAGATTTGCTCTAGTGTGTGACTACGTACCTACAGCGCATGGACGTACCCCCCGCGAAGTCGGGGGTGGGGGGTCGCTCCCGCCCGCGATCAGGGGGAAAACTCCGCCCTTTCAGCGCTTTACATAACACTACTTACGCGAACCACAGCGCACTTGTGGTAATCAGAGGGGATCGAGTGTGCGGCTTTTGATTCTGTGATGCGCGAGTGTTTAAACATCCTACTATCACGCAACCGTTTAAACGCTAGGATTCTAGGGGTTATTGCTTGCGCTCTCGCTTGTTTGAGCGTGTCGCTTTTGGGATGCTCTTTGTCGCGTATGGATACTTGTGGTTGACTTTTGGGAGTTGGCTTCCGTTGACGGATATGCAATACTAGAGGCTCTTTCAATGAGACTTATGAGGTTTAAACATGACACGAATCAGAGACATGAGAACCCGCGAACAATGGCTAACCCGTGGGGTTGAGGTATTGAACGCTGAGGTATTCACCCCCGCTGATATGGGCATTGCTGAGAATGTCCGCGTTTCTGTGGGCTTTCCTAGTGGTCGAGGCGGGCGGAATAATGCAATCGGTCAATGTTGGTCGCCGTCTGTATCCGCAGATCAAACGATTGAGATGTTTATCTCGCCTTCAATAGATGATCCGGTCCGCGTTCTGGATATTCTCGCGCATGAGATGATTCACGCAATCGTTGGTCTTGAATGTGGACACAAAGGCCCGTTTAAACGATTGGCTAATGAGATTGGATTGGTTGGCAAAATGACAGCCACGAAAGCAGGCGATGATCTAAAGGTCAAACTCCAAGCGATAGCGGACAAGATAGGCGACTATCCACACTCCGCACTAGACCCAAAGGGCAAGAATAGCGCCCCAAAGCAAACCACGCGGATGCTAAAGATAGAGTGTCCAGAGTGCGACAACATAGCGAGACAATCAGCAAAAGCCTATGAGCAATTCGGCTTGAGGTGTCAGGCTTGCGATGTCCGAATGTTTTATAACGGGTAGAGTGTCAACTACTTTTGACAGACTTAATTAACCACAACCGCCCCCGCAAGGGGGCAAGGACGTTTAAACGATGGATATCTCAAACGTTTTGAAAGACAACCCAAACACGATTCATTCACCAGTCGCAGAAGGAATCAAGAACGCCATGAAATTAATAATTCGTGAAGCGTCTTACATGGAAGACACGGGGGAAGAATTCTCTGATCCAGACAAGTACAACGCATTGGTCAGGATTCTTAATGCGTCTGAGGCTTACTTCCGAAACAACCTACACATTTAAGGAGTGTTTAAACAATGATTCTTATTAACGTTAAGTATCACAGTGCAACCAATCGCAAAGGCTCACGATGGACGGCAACCATGCAAGACGATGTTATTGACGGCATCACAACCAAACTGCGTGCAACCGTTGGCTATGACCACGGTGACAAGGACAAACACGACGGACGCTTAGAGGCGTGTCAACGTCTGATCGCCAAGTGGGACGCCAAACATTTAATGAGTATTGGTGGTAAGTACGGTTGGAAAATTGAGCAAGTGGGAGAAGATCACCGGCACGAGTATATCTTCACCGCTTACGCTGATTATGAGGACGTTTAAACATGCGCCTCTTTGAAACATGGCGAGACACACCGCCACACCCCATCACTTCAGTCAGGAAATGCCGGTTCTGTTTGGCAAGGACTGACGACAAGTGCGCCCACGGTAAAGAGGTAAACATCAACAGACCTTTTGACCGTGATTATTCCTGCCATCTTTGGGACTGGAACGGAGGCGTATACAGCGCCGAAGAAGCAGAACAACAGGGGCGATTCATCTATTACGAATGGCTTAACAAACAGGAGTTTGTCAAATGAAATCGACACCAACTGTAAACAAGTATCAATATCTGTGGATAGTTCAGGGTCATTACGGCTCTTATGGTTGGGAGGATTTGACCGCCTCAACCAATTACAGAGAGGCGCGAGATGACCTCAGAGACTACCGAGACAACGAACCATACCCGCACAGATTAATCAAACGGCGGGAGCCTAACCCCGCATATCAGGAGGGCGCTTAAACATGGACGCAATCTTTATACTCTTAATACTGTTCCTTCCTATTGCCTCAGTGGTTGCTATCATGTCGGCGATTGCTGAAGCGATTGAATACCTACAATCGGAGGACGTTTAAACATGCAAAAGAAAAAGCACTATAAGCATTGGCGTATAGAAATTCTCGACGCTAATGATGAGACTGTTGATGTTGACTACGTTCCAACAAAAAGAGAAGCCATGAAAATAATCAATCGTGAACTTAAAGATGAGAATCTATGGCAGATTAATCTTGAAAATGAGCGCGTAAATTATTGGGATTTTGGCGAACTTGGCACAGACATAATCAATGTAGATAACATCAGCAAGGAATCATTTAGGGGTAAGGCTCAAGTAAAAGATAGAATTGAGCGGGCTGAAGAAGCCGTAAACGATATCGTTTATAAGTTCTTATCAAAGGAGGACGTTTAAACATGTACAAAATAGAACTAACCGTTGAAACTGAACAACAGAAAAATGAAATCCTTGAACTTCTGCGCGAAAGCGAAGAGGATGGGATTTTAGATTTTTCGTTTAACACTTTGGTCAGCAATGCAGACCAAGATAATGACTGGTACTCCGCTCAAGATGCGCTGATGGAGCATGACGGGGGGAGATCAGAATGACAATCTATGTGATCTACGGTGGTATGGACTGCGATTGTGTGCATTACGCTAACCGCACCACCTTTGAAAGTGTCTCTGAATACCTAGCATGGGATGAAATTGAACGGCTAGAAGCAGAAGGCCCATTCTATTCGTACGAGGTGAGCAAATCTGATTGGGATTTGCAGAACTATCTCCCTTTAAGCAGGGACTTAGCACTAGAGGCATTCGAAGAAGGACACCCGCACATCGTATACGTTTAAACACACGGCAAGATAGACACCTATCTTGGGTTCAACTTAGCCCCCGCATTAGGGGGCTTTCTTTTTATCTCAAGTGGCGGGGCGGGGATTCTTGGAAGGACTCCAAATCGTAGTGCTTAGTCGCTCCGTTATCGCCGTCACTGTGGACCAACACCCTATCACCTAGACTCCTGATCTGTTGCGCTCTATGGTCAGGGTCAAACTCTCCCCCTATCACGCCAAGCATCCGCCCCCTATACCAGACAGCGGGGACTAGACCCCTTCCGACAGTAGCGCACATGTCGGCGGCGCTTATTTCTTTCCAAGCAACTCCGCCTTCTGGCGTTGCATGTCCTCTCGCCAAGCGTCGGTATCTCTTTTGTTAGGGGTGGGATCGGGGATCATGCCAAGTCGCTCACGCTCAAGCCAAGTTACATCCTGAACCGCGAACCACTCTGCGTTTTCTTGCCCGTCGAACTGGTCGAAATATTTATCGGGATGCTTATGCTTTTTTTTCATATCCCCACAACTACATTATACTACAGGTAAACGGCAAGTGCAAATTTTAGTTGACATACCAGTCACGAAAATCCCTCATGCGTATGCAGACGTAGCACTCCTGATATTCAGTACCCTTCTGGTGAAGCACAACAACGGGCAACCTGTCGCCCGCCTCACGCACCGCTTGATCCATGCCATCTCTTAGGTAGGTCGGCAAGGCTTTGCGTTGCTTGACCTCAATTGCCAGGTGATTATGCTCAACGTCTATACGTGACTCACCGTTGCACCCCGTCCGTGTCCCGCCCAACAGTTTCGCCACCATCCTCTCGGCATGTTTCCAAGAACTCATCTTTGTATTCCCATAGGGTCTGGTTGTACTTGCGTTTAAACACTTCGGCCCAAGTGATACCACTCGGCGCGGTTTCGTTACGATGCGTGGCGCAGTGGCGGGCGAAGCACCTCTTCAAAAAAGCCGGTGACTTCCGGTACTCCTCTGAGGATATATCTATACTCACTACTAAACCTCATTGTTGGGGGGTCAAACCAAAGGCTGAATTGTCCGGTCCAACCCTCATCGTGGCGTTGCTTTGCCACCTCAAGGAAGGTGGTTGGCATCTGCTTCATCTTGATGTAGTCCTCTGACAACGGATCGTTATCAGGATGGATCAGATAATCTTCCCGCTTGTAGTTGCGGCGGACTAGAAGCACGTTATCCACAAGATCGGACAGTGACCCACTGCCTTTGATACTCCACTTGTCATCCCGTGCGTATTTGTTTTCGGGCTTGCGAACATGGGCCACCACGAATACATGCACTCCTGTATCCCGTGACACAGCCACCATATCGCTGATGAATTCCTGTTGCGCCCTGTTTAAATCATCTCCTTTGATCTTCAGCACACTCATGTTATCCATGATGATCTTGGTGATACCCAACTCAAGCGCGGCATACCGCATGACACCTACCAGTGTGCGTTGGTCGATGCTCCCCATGTGGTTGTAGATCAGCATCCCTTTCGATAGCCAGATCAGGGTCGAGGCAATGTCTTGATCGGTGACCTTTTCCATCCGCTTTGCTGTCGCTTGTCTCACGATCCGGCCAAGATTCTGCGCCGGACTCATCTCAGGTGAAATGATCAGCACCCTCTCCTGTTTAAACTGTTTGTCTTTTCTCAAGAGATGGATCGCCATATCCGTGAGCAAGGCTGATTTACCTGATCCGTTCTGGCCCGCAACCAACGTCACCTCTTCATCACGGAACTTGATGTGGTCGTGGGTCTTTGACCACGGCATGACCCCGCCTTTCTTGGAGTCACCAAAGAACTGTTGCACCGTGTCCTCATGGAAATGTAAGGGGCTGACCACCTTGCCCCGCTCCGCCTCTGGTACGATGTACTTGTCGAAGTTCTCGATGTCATCGAAGTCCAGAAAAATATCCTCTTCATTCATATCACGCCCACCATGTCGTCATCGACGGTTGATGTAGTTTCCAATGGGTCTTCCCATCGCCGCTGATTCAAATAGGTGGCGGGGTATGGGATGAATTGTTTATCGGTGTGTTTAAACCGCACCTTTAAATCCTTGAGGATGTCATCAAGGTGAGTGGACACAGGACGGAAGGCTCTTAATGCGGCGGGCTTACCCGCCTTACGTGGATAGGCAGACCAGAACAGGTTGAACTCTGTTTCTTTTTTGTTGTTTGTTTCTTTTGTTCTTAATGTTTCTTTTGTATGTGGTCTGGTTTCCTTCAGTGTGGACTTATCCTCATTGTGGAGTAATCCATCTTGTCGTGTTTCCGGCATGATGGTAATTAAGCGATTACTTATACACCCACCCTTATCACGTTCTATCTCCACCACCCATAGCCCTGCCTCTTCCAGTTGACGGCGGGCCTTATCGAATCGTTGCCGTCCCAAATTAAACTGACCCATAATCTGTTCCCGTCTGACCATCCATGATGGCGGCATTGACTGAAGGTACGCCCATATTGCCAGTGAATCAGGGTTGTTTAAACGCTGAAGCACCCTGTTAGACAGGATGGTGTATGGTAGGTCTGGTTTAATTAGTTTGTATATCAACAGTTTACATTGCAGACGCAGTTATCCGTGCCGACATTATACCTAAACCACGTTAAGAATTCAATCAATGTCAACCATGAAAAACAAATGTAATCTATGCTTGACATTCACCGCGTCTTTGGTTAATGTATTCTCACTACCCTTAATACAAGGATCGAAATGAAAATATGTGCTGAACAACTCTGGGCGTTGAACAACGTGAAAAAACGTGCGAAAACAGACGACCAAACGAATGGCCTGCAGGAATTTCTTCCCGGCGAATATCGTTCCGCATTCGGGGAGAGAAATTTTCTGAGCGGAAACTTTTTCTACGAAGGTTCGAGAAATTTCATCGAAAGTTGGAACCTTCTCGCGGCATGGGGTGGCCGAACGGGGTGGGGGAAAGACTCCGGCATTGACGGCCACATGACCACCGACCAAGCAAAAAATCTTTGGTCAAGATTTGGCGAGTGCGCGATCCAGTCAAACCATATGGACAACCACGAAACGAGTGGAGCAGATCGTAAAGACATTCGCGGGTGGAGTTGTGGATGCCCTTGTTGGTATTGCGAGCATCAGCCTTAATTAAACGGCAGTTGCAGACCCCCTGCCTTAACAAATACTGCGGAGATAAACAGTGGCAATTAACGATTTTCCAAAGAGGTTAAAAGAGGCGCGACAGCGCACTGGTTTAAACATGAGTGAGATGGCAAGGAGTTTGGGAGTGACAAGAGCGGCAGTAAGTAAGTGGGAGAAGGCAGACACGGCGGATATTTCTGCGGTGAACATTGCCAAAGCCGCTATGCTCTTGGGTTGCTCAACGGACGAACTCATCTTAGGCAAGAAAACATCCGGTGCATTGCGTGTGGATTTATTAATGAAAGCAATGGCTGTAGTAGACGAAGCGTTTAAACAATTAGGCGTGGACGAAAGGGCGAAGGCTGTTGCCAAAGCCTACGGTATGCTAGTGAGAGGGCATGAGGTTGATGCTGACTTCATTACTGATGATGTCATCCAATCCCGCGCTACTGGTTTGACGGACTAAGGAAACTAGGGGTTGACAATGAGATCGGGTATCTGTACAATGCTTCCCCATGTCAAAGATCAGAGCGTATGCCAGAGGGATGCAGTGTCAGGTCAGGATACCCATGATCTGCACAGGCGATCCAACGCAATCGGTCATGGCCCACTACCGTTTGGCAGGTTTAAACGGGGTGGGTCAGAAGCCGCCCGATTTTATGGTGGCGATAGCCTGTCATGGTTGCCACGATGCAGTAGATGGGCGGATGAAAGCCCCATACGACAAAGAAACGTTGAGGCTGTATCACGCAGAAGGGGTGTTCAGAACTCAGAACCTCCTCCATCTGGACGGGTTGCTATGAAGTTTCGGGCGCTGACTGACAGCAGGTTTTCGTTTGAGTCCACTGTCAATTCTATTCGACAAGCGTGGGATACAGCACAGGTGCATGAGGTTATCGTCAGGCCATACAAGTACAGCCGCTCACTTGAGCAGAACAATATGTTTCACGGGCTTTGCCGAGACATTGCAAAGGAGACAGGCAACAGCGTTGCCGAGATCAAGGATTACTGTAAGGAAAACTTTCTAGGTGTCTCATCCTACGAGTTTAAGGGTGAGGTAAAACAACGTCTGCGGTCAACCAATGAACTGACCACCGACGAGATGTCTGAACTAATTGCGAGAACTGAGGCTCTCGCAAGCGAACTAGGAATTGAAAATGCAAGCACTTAAAGATAACAACGTCATGGACAACACCCTCTTCTTTGTCGAGCGTGATGCGGCTGAGAAGTTAGCGACCGATGCGTTCAGAGGAAGGGACGGTGATCTGCAAAAGATATATGCAGAGCATGTGCGGGATGCCGCAAGAGTTTGGGGATTCAAGAACAAGATTGACCCCGCCGACATCTTGAACATCTTGGGGATCAAAGATGAAGTTTAAGAACAAGGCAAACCTTCCCGAATGGGTGGTGCGTGGTCTGACGATGGACAACTACGCCAGAGGCGCACCCCCTTTCGACATCAGCGCGACAGGTTTAAACGACTCGTCCATGATCCGCACCCTGATGAAGAAGCACAAGGGTGAGATAGAGAAGGAGGCATTAGACATGCTCCCTTCTGCGATGGGTACGGCTATTCACTCCATCTTTGAAGAGGCTAACGTCAACAACGCTGATGTCGTGTGCGAGAAACGCCTGTACTTTGAGGTGGATGGCTACACCATCTCGGCACAGTACGATGTCTATGAGGGGCGGCTTGCGAAAATCACCGACATTAAAACTACGTCCGTATGGTCAATTATATTTGACAAAGGTAGTCAATGGGAAGCGCAACTGAACATCCAAGCCTATGCCGCCAAGCAAAACGGGATGGAAGTGGAGTCGCTTGAGGTGTGCGCCATCTTGAAAGACTGGCAGAGATCGAAGCAATGGGATGACGGCTACCCCCGCAACCCCGTCGTCATGGTTCCGATTGCACTGTGGTCAGAAGCACAGACGCTCGACTACATAGGCGACAGGTTGCGTGTTCACTTTGACGATGAGCCTACCTGTACTGACGAAGAGAGATGGAAGAAGCCAGACAAGTGGGCAGTCAACAAGGACGGTAGGAAGTCTGCTGTCCGTGTACTTAATTCAAAGGAAGAAGCAGAACAGTACATGGAAGAGAACGGTTTAAACAACGATGCCCATCACATCACCCATCGAGTAGGTGGGTATACCAGATGCGGCGATTACTGCACGGTGTCTGATTTTTGTCCACTCAACCCCAAACCTTTTTAGGAGTAAGCATGGATATTGTGAAAGTTGAAACTGGCCCGACTCGGGTGATGTTCCCGAACCTCTCTGAGACAGAGAAGTTTGAGGGCGAAGACACGCATCGCTACACGGTGACGATGAGGTGGCCCAAAGAATCTGATGATGCCGCCGCCATTGAGAAGGCGTTTAAACAAGCAGACCAGACAGACGGCGCGGGTCACAACCCAATCAAGGAAGGGAACAACGAGTACACCGAAGGACAGATCGTGGTCAAGGCTAAGACCAAGCGTCCGCCTACCGTAGTGGATCAGGATGGGAACGACATTGATCCATCACGAATCGAGACAGGTGATACCTGTCGCTTGAAGATTGGCTTCCTTCCCTATGAAAAAGGGCCGAACAAAGGGGTGACGGTTGTGTTCAGTGCCGTTCAGTTATTGCAGAAGCGTGGCAACAAGGATGAGTTCAGCGAAGTACCTGAACAGTTCCGTGGCGCATCAGATGACTTCCCCTTTTGAGGTCATCGAACTACAGAACTGCAAAGTTCAAGTCCCAAGACGTAGCGTACATCGTGTGTCCAACGGGACGGATCACACAGAGGTAACGCTTTGGGATGGCACGGTCATCGAGACTGATGATCGTTTAAACATTATGGAAAAACTGTGGGGTGACGGGGAGTCTCCACGGTGAGCGGCGGCATCGGAGGATTGATTGGGCCTGTCACCTGATCTCGCATTTACCCGATCAATCCATCCGCCGCATTTTTCAAGGAGAAGCATGAACACATATCAGGAGTTTATTCATAAGAGTCGGTACGCTCGTTACTTGGACGAGCATCAGCGGCGTGAGAATTGGGACGAGACTGTGGACAGATACATCTCATTCTTTGAGAGGCGCACCAAACTAAAGTTGGATCAGTTACGCAAAGCCATCATTGACATGGAAGTCATGCCAAGTATGAGGTGCATGATGACAGCGGGCGATGCGCTTGACCGTGACAACGTGGCGGGATTTAACTGCGCGTACACTGCCATTGATTCGCCCCGTGCTTGGGATGAGATCATGTACATCCTCATGTGTGGGACAGGCGTGGGCTTCAGCGTTGAGCGTCAGTACATCAACCAGTTACCCGAAGTCGCGCCCACCTTCCACGATACGGAGACAGTGATCCATGTCCGTGACTCAAAGATTGGGTGGGCCAAAGCACTAAAGGAACTTATCTCCCTGCTGTATGCGGGGCAGGTTCCGACTTGGGACTTATCCAAGATCAGACCTGCGGGCGCACGACTCAAGACATTCGGAGGCAGAGCGTCAGGGCCAGAGCCACTTAACAATCTGTTTAAACATTTCGTCGGCGTATTCAAAGCGGCGGCGGGTCGCCGTTTAAACAGTATCGAATGTCACGATCTAGTCTGCTTCATTGGAGAAGCGGTAGTCGTGGGCGGCGTGCGTAGGAGCGCCACCCTATCCCTGTCCAACCTGACTGATGAGCGGATGCGTCACGCCAAGAGCGGGCAGTGGTGGACAGAGAATCCGCAACGTGCGTTGGCTAACAACAGCGTGTGCTATACCGAGAAGCCAGACATGGGCATCTTCATGCGGGAGTGGACTGCCCTGTACGAATCTCGCAGTGGTGAGCGTGGCATCTTCAATCGCAATGCCACCAAGCGTCTGCTTCCAGAGCGGCGCGATGATGGCTACGACTTCGGCACAAATCCGTGTTCGGAAATAGTATTGAGAGGGCCACGTTTAAACGCCAGTGGTCAACCGATAGTTGGATCAGGCGGACAGTTCTGCAATCTCAGTGAGGTCGTGTGCCGTGATGGTGACAGTATTGCGGACATCACTCGCAAGGTGAGACTCGCCGCCATAGCCGGAACATTGCAAGCCACACTGACTGACTTCAGATATCTCTCCCCTTCATGGAAGCGGAACACAGAAGAGGAAGCCCTGCTAGGTGTATCACTGACGGGCATCATGGATTGCCCCGCCCTAATGAACGCATCAGAAAAACAGTTGAGGTCGCTACGTGATACAGCCGTCCAAACGAACAAGGAGTGGGCAGGTAAATTGGATATCAATCACTCTTGCGCTGTTACTTGCGTTAAGCCTTCTGGCACTGTTTCTCAGTTGGTTGGCTGTAGCAGTGGCATCCACCCTGCTTATGGTGATTACTATATCCGCCGTGTTCGCAATGACAAGAAAGACCCGATCAGCCAAGCGCTGATTGACGCGGGCATCCCTTATCAAACCGATCCGTACAACGATAGTGCGTGGGCGTTTGAGTTCCACCATAAGTCAGCATCAGGATCACTAACCCGACACCGTTTAAACGCCATTGAACATTTGGAAATATGGAAACGCTTTGCGCTTCACTGGTGTGAACATAAGCCAAGCGTCACGGTCTACGTGAAAGAGGATGAGTGGATGGATGTAGGAGCGTGGGTGTACAACAACTTTGACATCCTGTCTGGCGTGTCCTTCCTTCCATCGGCGGATGATGCACACACCTACGAAGCGGCTCCTTATGAGGACATCTCTCGTAAAAATTTCAAGCCACTGTCAACTACAGTTGACTGGAACAAGGTGATCGAAGCAGACGATACGACGATTGCGTCACAAGAACTAGCCTGTACCGGAGGGGCTTGCGAGATATGAGAGAGACACCATTTCACTACGACAACGGCATTGAGCCGATCAAGTTCATTCAGTCGCATGGGCTTAACTTTGCTGAAGGCAACGTCATCAAGTACATGGTGAGATACAAGAGCAAGGGAACAGCGCGGGAAGATTTACTCAAAGCCCGCGACTACATCAACCTGCTTCTTTCGGAGTGGGGCCATGAAGATTGAATGGGGCAAGGGATCAGGCTTCAACTTGGGAAGGGTTGAGGGTACGGACTACAGGGTGGAGAGGATGAAGGGCATGGACAATAAGCATGGCTTTCTACTATCTGACTCCAAGAAAACCTACCTGTATGTAAGCGGCTGTATCTACAGCACATCCGAAGAACGTGACACAGCCATCCATAGAGAGGTACGCAATCGTGAACTTGCTAATAATTCCTGACGCTCATGCTTCAGCGGACTACGACAACGAGAGGTTCAATGCGTTGGGTGAGTTCGTGGTCAAGCACAGGCCCGACACCATTGTGTGCTTGGGTGATTGGGCGGACATGCCTAGCCTCTCGCACTACGACAGAGGCACTAAGGGCTTTGAAGGTCGCCGCTACCGTAAGGACATTCAGTCTGTCATAGATGCACAGGATCAATTCTTCTCTGCGATCCGCGCTCACAATAAACAGAAACGCAAGAACAAGGAGAAGCAGTACAAGCCCAAGTTGTACATGACGTTGGGTAACCATGAGGACAGGATTGACCGCGCCGTCAACGCTCAAGCAGAACTGCACGGCACGATTGGAATGTCCGATCTGCAATACGAGAAGTACGGGTGGAAATGCACACCGTTTAAACGGTCGCTTACCCTGCACAATATCTCCTTCTCGCACTACTTCTCATCTGGTGTATCAGGCAGACCCATCTCCAATACGCACGTTGGCTATGCGCTCATCTCCAAACTCCATTGCTCTGCCGTACAGGGTCACTCGCACCTGTACAACCACGCAGAACAGACCCGCCCTGATGGACAAAAGATATTTGGATTAAGCGCGGGCTGTTACTCCCACCAGAGATACACGGAGGGATGGTGCAAGGACACTGAGCATACGTGGTGGCGTGGTGTGGTGATGCTCAAAGGTCTGGACGGTGAAGGGTACTACGACGAAATCCAATCCATCACGCAAAGGAGGTTGCTACGTGCCGACGCATGAAACGCAGAAGGATAGGGATAACGAGCAAGCCATCATGTCCATGATCTATCCCCATGCTCAGAAGTTATCGAACTTCTACCGATTCGATTACTTCATAGATGAGCCGCCGTGCGTGTACGAAGTGAAGTCACGCAAGAAGAAGTACCCCACTTGGTTTGTCTCACTGTCAAAGGTGATGGTCGGTATGAACTATGAGGGGGTGGGGTTAGCCGCGTTCTTTCTGGTACGCTTTGAGGACACGGGAGAGATATTCAGAGTACGCCCCGCCACCACTGAGTTCACCTACGAATGGGGCGGAAGCAGTCGCGGTGACCCCGCTGACATTGAGCCGCTTGCTGTGTTTAAACTTGCTGATATGGAACCGATAACGGCTCCACATTAGCGGCTGTACCTGCCAGATAAATACGAGTGGTGTTCACATCCGAATGATCTGCTAACTCCATAGCCGCATGGATGTCGTGGCTCTGTCTGCGACACTGCAAGGCGAATCGTCTGAGGTCTTTGAACTGAAGGTCTTGGATGTTCGCCTTTACTTTTGCCCGCCGCCAAGCAGACCTGATAGCGTACTCGTTTAAACGCCCCCCTCTTGAGTTGGTCAATGGGTAGGTCAGAGACTTGAGGAAGGGTGTCCACTTGAACAGGATGGGTCTGCCTGTCTTGCTTACATCAACGAGCAATCCCTGATCCTTAACACAGGATTCATCAAGAGAAATGATGTCACCCTGACGCAGTGCGGTGGTCACAGCCACATCAATAGCCACCTTCATCCATTGCGGTGAAGCGGCCCTCATTGCCCTCACATCGTCCACTAGCACAGCCATAACCCTCTTGGGTTCTTCTGCGCGGATAACGCCTTTACAGGGATTTGAGGCGCACCACCGCTTAATCAGCCCCACCCTGTACGCTCCTGATAGGGGGGCTAGTTCCCTGTTCGCCTGATAGCCGCGCTCCCATACATGCTCACAGAGCATGGCCGTGGTCACATCATCCATGGCATACCACCCATACTTCTCAACCCACATCTCTATGTGCCGCTCGTAGTCAATCTGAGTAGAGATCGCAAGTCTGCGGAAGTCCTTGCTTTTCGTGTATTCAGCCAAAGCCTCTGTGACTGTGCGTCCTCCGCCCTCATGCCGCGCCCACTTCTGCATCGCAATCTTGCGGTCTTTACCAAGACTCACCCACTTGGTTTTGCCGTCCACCTTTGGGGTGTAGTAGTACGTCCCCGCCTTCTCTTGCATCCTGACAGGGAGATCGTTTTTGCGTGGTCGAGCCATGCAGATATTGTTCTACATCTTCTATAATTTGGCAAGAATTATAGACAAAAAAAAAGACTCACTCTCGTAAGTCCTTGATTTGGTGGGCCGTGCAGGGATCGAACCTGCGACCCGCTGATTAAGAGTCAGCACTCAGGATGCTAATCAGTTGATTCTAAAATGTATTCTCCACTCAGTTCTATAACACACCCACGCGGTATGGCTGTGATGCCGTAGTATGAGTCATCGGCTCTGGTATCTGCTATCTTTATCTGAGCCTTATCTTGGTAGACTACCCACCCGACTTGTTCAATGACCTTTACGTCCACATCGTCGGCTTCACTCCAATCGGATGAGTCAACAGTGTCGAGCCATTTTATCAGAATCGGGTTCATAAACTAAAACCGTAGTGAGTATGTAGCCATCACAGAACCGTCATCCCTGTAACTAACGCCAAGTTCGTGATCTTCATAAGAGCGTTTAAACCCTACTGAATATGAGTCCTCTGTTGCTTGCAACTGAAGGGGTACGTCAAACCTAGTAACAGCGTACAGGGTAGCCATGGCAACACCCGCGACCACCATCTCGTCCTGATACTTGTCGTACCATTTCTCTTTCTTTGGCGGGGCTTGACCGCAAGCATGTACGTTGCGTCCGTTACCTGTGCCAACGGCTCCCATCGCGCAAGCAATATCGCCATAGTGTTTGGCAAGGGCCGACAGGGAATCCATAGAGTATTCTGAAACCACGACGGGTTTGCCTAATGCCAAAGCCTCTTGTACCCTTGATCTGAACTGCGCTTCGTTTAGGTTGAACCCTGTTTGCAGATACACAACGTCCGCGTTCTTGAAATATTCTGGCTTCACACCGGGGGTAAGGTGTACGGCTACAGGTTTATCAGTCCTAGTCTTTAGGTCTGCAACCATCGCTTGCACTTGAGCGGCTGACCAGTATTCATCACACTCAAGGCAGACAACGTAGTGATCCACCTTATCGTCAAAGCGTCTAACGATCTCAGCGTTGTGCGCTTTGTGGTAGGACAGTGGTTTGGCGGCAAGTGATGGGGAGTCATCAGCCATCAACCAGAAGACAGGCTTTAGCCCTCTATTATTAAGATGGTTTAAACGCCCTTCCCAATCAGGCTGTGGTGATACGTCACCCACATCGTCCGCTTCATTCTGGCTATATACATATATATGTGTATCGCCGTTATTAAGAAGCGAGTTCTCCATGCTCAGTCGCCACTGATCGTCAACGTTAGTTGACAAGTAGGACAACGACATTCCCTGTGGGATCAGGAAAGAAGCCCTGCTTCCGAGTAGATCGGCAAATGCGGTAGAGATTGAGAAAGAAAGGATTAAGGAAAGGAGAAACGTTCTCACTTCTTCTTACGCTCAAGCGGGCCGGGAAGAATCCAACCCAATAACATTGGAGCAATAAGCACAATAATGATGCCCCACCCCGCAGTAGTCAGAAGCGCCTCAATGATGTCAAACAGGTTTGTTGGAGCGCAGGTCATCTCAACTCCCGTAGAAGTGTGGGATGTTTCCGTCACTTCCGTCACCACATCTGCCACAAATGCAGTTGTCATGGCTCCCGCTATCGGCGCAATCACACCCCCACTGAATACAGTCCCCGCAACTGCACCCGTTCCCGCCGCTGTCGCTACTATCCCCGCCTTCTTTATTGTCCCGCAACCGACTAGCCCCAAACAATAGAGCAGAAGACTAGCGCGGCTAATCCGACGCATACCCAAACCTTTGAACCATAATCTAGTGACCTCCATTTCTCCCTCATATTTCCTCCGATTTACTCTGGACACTCACAGAGTTTTAAGTTGAGTTTCATGCTGATCCTTGCGTTCATGCGAGACATGAATTCGGGGAGAAACCATGGACAGATTGCATGGGACAAGCCCACTAAACCTGTTGCTATAAACAGGAAGCACAGTGTTCCCGCGTGTAGGGCATGGGAAAGATATTCACCTTTTGCATGGGTAGGGTCGAACACTTGCATCAATTTTTCCTATCGTTGTGCAACCTAAAAAGGTCGCGCACTTTTTCTTTGAGGGATTCCACATCTGTCCACAAACGAGACAGCACAAAAATAAGGGTGACTAGGCCAATGAATATCGGCCAGAGAGTTCCAATTATTTCAACGAAATTAAGTCCATTCATTTACTCATCAACCGTTCTTCCATCTTGTCGATGCGTGTTAGCACCCTGTCTATCGCGCCCTGCAATTCTTGGCGTGAGACTGATTCAGTGGAGAGGTCTGTAATTCTTGAGTGGAGTAACTTGTCCTCTTCCGCAAGTTTGTCGAACAGTTGGAAGATGCGTTTCAAAATGAATCCGAAAACCAACATCAGTACGCCGAGCATGATGTCGATCATCGCAGTAGACTCCATCAAATCTCGACCCCTTCTTTTTTAATTGGTTCGGGTGGGAAGTCAGGATTAGGATTAACGCTAAACGCATGGCCGCTTGATCGACCCGACCAGACGATACAGGCTGATTCCTCCTGTTTGGATTTCTTCGTCACGACGATGGTCGATTGAGTATTTGCGGCGTTGGAAAACCAGACCATAGTAGTTGGCTCCGGCCCCTCACGGAGGTAGCCCATCGCAACAGGTATCTCGCCAAAATCTACTGCAAGCACGTTCATCAAAAATTCAAACGAGTCAGCACAGAAAATCTGGAAGGGAACCGTTTTCGGTGTGATTCCCGGTGGGGGCGATTGCGCCATCAGTGGCGACACCATCATCGCAAGAATCAGCGCGAGGCGTTTCACGGCTAGACCCCTATCAATTTCATGCTTGAGAATCGGGTATCGTTTGCTTGCACAGTTGAAGCACCGGGACTATTGAGTTCGGTGTAACACCAAACTTCAATGTAATCAGAAACCGATAAGTCCATGATTTGTGTGATACACATTGCACCGGGATCGTCGTTAGGCGTTGTCACGCTTCTCGCGCCGAACGCACTACCGTTTTTGTAGAAGCGTATCTCGGCATATCGAGCCGTGTCCGACGGAGCGGCAAACGCGGCACTCGCAATCATTAAATATTTTCCCGCTTCACTAGACGGCACTGTAAAACGATAATTTGTGGAGTGGTCGAAAGCGGAATCAGTGTCATAATCTTCGGCTCCGAAAACAAGTTTCGTCCATGTCCCCCCGCTAACAGATTGGTTAACGCTTGCATACGCACTGAAACTTGGAGTGTTATCACCGCCGAATCCTGTCGCTGATCCACTGTTCGTCAGGGTAACCCCATTTGGGATCGAGAAAGTATCTCCGCTCGTTCCTAGCGTTACGGTTCCCGATGCTGTGCGGGGGGAGAGTTTGTCTGTTTTTACTTCGCTCATGGTTTAGGGTGAGCCTCCTTAACTGCTTCAATGTGGTCTAGCCACGTTCTGCTACCGTTCACCGAATCGTGATACTGCATATCCATCTGGTCACCGATAGAGGCGTAGGCATCTGATCTTGCTCTGGCGTAGGCTTTGGAGTCGTGGTCTGCTTGCCACTCAACGTGTGCCGCTTCAATGTCATCGACACTTGGTTGCGGAGACGCGATAAACCATTCGCGTATGTATGTGCCATCACCATCATTCTGTAGTGAAAAATCAACTTCCGGCGTAAAGCCGAGTTGCTGTAAACCTTCCGCTGTAATCATGTTAGACCCCTGCCAGTTTGAAGCCAGAAAAATAAGTCAAACCGGCAACAGTGTTTGACGTTGACAAGTTTTGGTAGACATACAATTCGACGTAATCACCCGCCACTAATGGCATGGCGGCGGTCAGTTGTGAATAAACATCCCAACCTGTTCCTCCTGATGGCACTACCATCCATTGATGTCCACGACCATTATTAGTTTGCACAGAACCATTTTTATAGATTGCCAAATACATAAGTTCATAGCCCGAGCCGCCTGTAAATCCACCCGCGCCACCATGAAACACATAATTCCCGCCCTCTCCTGATGGAACGGTAAATCTGCCGTAATTTGTAGTGGTATCAAACGCTCCATTCGAGTCCCAATCTTCTGCGTTAAAAGCAAGTTTCGTCCACGTTGCTGATGTAATAGATGTATCGCTTGATAATTTTCCGCAAAAACTTGGAGTGTTGTCGCTAGCAAAACCAGTCGCAGTTCCTGAATTCGCTATCGTCGCGCCTGATGCAATGTCCAGTGTCGTGCCGGATGGAATCGAAACCGTGGAGCCAGTCGCGGCTGAGATCGAATTTGTTTTAAGTAGACTGCTCATGTTATCGCCTCTATCTCTGCGTCAGTAAGCCCTAACCCTTTTAGTTTTGCGTTAGCAGAGGCTTTGTCTGCGGCTTTCTGCGTGGCTTCTGCTTCGACAGTCGAAACCCAAAGCGGTTCGGCTTCTTCAATTTCATCTACGCTTGGTTGCGGAGATGCGCTCAACCATTCACGGATGTATGTGCCATCACCATCGTCTTGAAGTGAAAAATCCACTTCTGGCGTAAAGCCGAG